>Ga0210396_10000065_pt1 | contig 198995 bp, 149 predicted proteins | sample IncBWH17OmetaG_FD_155466 | JGI IMG/M metagenome (GOLD analysis project Ga0210396, IMG submission 155466) | Forest soil microbial communities from Barre Woods Harvard Forest LTER site, Petersham, Massachusetts, United States - Inc-BW-H-17-O ... | reverse complement strand
TGGGGGGGCGGGGAGTGCGGCTCACTTTGTGGATGTGTTTGGGCGGGGGCGTGCGGATGCTGCTCTGGCGGCTAGTATCTTTCATTTTGGGGTTACGGATTCGAGGGAGTTGAAGGGGGAGTTGCAAAGGGCGGGGGTTAGTGTGAGGTTGCCATGTTAAGCGGCAGAAGAAAGGCATACCTCAGGGGCTAAAGCCCCGTTTCTATGGTGGTCTTTGAATGCCCGGGCTGAAGCCCGGGCCTACCTCAGAAGCAAAAGCGACGGCAAATGCAATGGCAAGGACAGAAGCAGATCCCTACGGGATGACAAACAAGAAAGACAACTTCAACGACAAATGCAAAAACGAAATACAGGGATTCTTCGCTTCGCTCAGAATGACGACGTCTTGGGTTGAAGTAACGATTTTTTAGAGAATATTTTTAGGGATTAGGGGAAAGAACGATGTTGATACCTTCGATTGATTTGATGGGTGGGCGGATTGTGCAGCTGGTTCAGGGTGAGAAGTTGAAGCTGGCTTTTGATGATTTTGAGTATTGGATTGAGCGGTTTTCGAAGTATCCGGTGGTGCAGCTGATCGATCTGGATGCGGCTATGCGGCAGGGGGAGAATCGCGCGCTGATTGAGATGATCTGCAAGCGGCTGCCTTGCCAGGTGGGCGGTGGGTTGCGGACTGCTGCGGATGGGCGGGCGCTGCTTGAGGCTGGGGCTAAGCGGGTGATCTATGGGTCTAGTTTGTTTGGGGCGGCTGAAGAGGGTGAGGTGCGGCGGCATAAGCTGATCCGGCTGGAGTTTGCCGAGGAGTTGAAGAAGACGCTGGGGGAGGAGGCGCTGGTGTTCAGCGTGGATACGAAGGGTGGGCAGGTGGCGGTGAAGGGGTGGAAGGACTCGGTTGCGCTGACGCCTGAGGAGGCGGTGACGTGGCTGGAGGATTATTGCGCGGCGTTTTTGTATACGCATGTCGATACGGAAGGGACTATGACGGGGTTTCCGATTGATGTCGCGGCTATTCTGCGGGCTACTACGGCGAAGCAGTTGATTGTGGCGGGAGGGATCAAGGAGCGGGCTGAGGTGGATGCTCTGGATGCTATGGGGGTGGATGCTGTGGCGGGGATGGCGGTTTATTCGGGGGCTATGGAAGCTTAGTGGCGAAAGCGGATCGCGCTTTCGCGCGATTGCCCACTCATGCGATGAGACCACATGAATGGGGCACCCATACCCTGCCGGGCGATGATTCGACTGGGCTGTTGGTTCAAGAGATTCTTCGCTTAGCGGGGATTAAAAGCGGTCGGGCTTCGCCCGATACCCCACCCTTCGCAAAAACGCGAAGGATGGGGCACCCGATCTGTGCCCGATTTGTAGCGATTGTGGTTTAGTCGTTGCCGGCGTTGTCGGCTATGGCGTAGTAGCCTTTGCGGGCCTGGACTTTTTGGCCTTGCTGGCAGGTGATGTTGAGGGTGCGGAAGGAGCCGTCGGCCTTGAGGTTGGTGGGGGTGTAGCTGGCCAGGTATTGGGTGCGTAGCTCGTCCTGAATCTGGTTGAAGGCTTCTTCTAGTTTTTTGCCGTTGTTGCCTACGTTGATGACGCGGCCGCCGGTGTCTTTGGCGAGGCGCTCCATGTCGGCGTCGCCGGTGTAGCCCATGCCGAAGCCGCCGTAGAAGCCGCGGTCGGCGATGAGGATGACGTAGATGATGGCGTTGGCCTTCTGTGCGGCTTCGGTGGCGGTCTTCAATGTTTCTCGAGAGCCCTGGTCACCGCCGTCGGTGAGCATGACGATGATCTTGCGGCCGGCCTCCTGGCGGAGCTTTTCGTTGGCTGCGAGGTAGACGGCGTCGTAAAGGAGCGTACCGCGAGGGGTGCTGTTGCCGGTGACGGAGCCGGTGCCTGCACCTGTGTTGATCTGTGCTCTGTCGATGGCGCGCTTAATTTCGCGGGGACTATTGGTGTAGTCGGCCAGAAGATCGATGTTGATGTCAAAGGAGATGAGGAACGCTTCGTCCTTGGGGGTGAGGACGTCTTTGAGGAACTGGGCTCCGGACTCCTGCTCTAACGGGAGGACATTTTGCTGGCTGCCGCTGGTGTCGAGAAGGATGCCGATGGTGAGGGGGAGGTTCTTTTCCTGAGTGAAGTTCTTGGTCTTCTGGAGGTTCTTGTCCTCGAATATGCTGCAGTCGTCTTTGTGGAGATTGGTGATGTAGCCGCTCTTGTCGCGGACGGAGAAATAGACGTTGACGAGATTGACGTTGACCTTGAGGGTTTCTGTCTCGAGGCCTGCGATGGGCTGGGGAGCGGCATCGCTGGCGGGCGGCGGGCCGCCGGGGGAGGGAGCTTCCTGCGCGCGGAGGACGGGAACGAGAGAGAGGCAGAGGGTCACAACGGCGAGCAAGGAGTGGCGCATATGTTCAATTAGACGACGAAGAGAGGCTTGGAGTCAGCGGAAAGTCAGCGGGAAAATACCGTCAGGCGAAAAGTACGGGAAAAGGCCAACGTTGGGGGTGGGTGGTACGTCCAACGGTAAGGAAATAGTGTAGGATGGCGACGCAAGGAGCCACACTGTTAGTCTGGTATCTGGCAGAATCCGGTTCGACCCGGCTGCCTGGAAGAGTTATGGGGGATGTGGCGTGGTAAGGAATAAAGTATTGGCGGGAGCTTTGGCGTGCATGATCGTTGGGCAGCCGGCACAACTGACGGTTGCACAGAGTACTGCACAGCAGGCGTTCCCAGACTCTCCGAAGCCTCAGATTCCTGATGCCCCCAGACCGCAGGGCTTGCCCGTACAGGGTACGAAGCCCGGTATGGGGACTACGCCGACCTCTAACGGAGACACGTCGGACGATCAGAACGCGCCGGCGACGAGCCTGCCTCCTGCTGTACCCAAGGCTGATGATGGGCCGCCGCCGACACTTCCGGCGGCCGGTAAGGGTTCGGCTGCCTTTGCTGATGCGGATAAGCCTGTTAGCACCGATGCGCCTACGATTCACGTGCAGACCAACTTTGTTGAAGTGCCCTTTATGGTGAAGGACAAGAAGGGGCGGTTGGTTCCGGGACTGACCTGGCGCGATGTGCGGGTCTATGAGAATGGACTGCGGCAGCAGATGGCGCTGTTTACGGTCGATCCGTTTCCGATGTCGGTTGCACTGGTGATCGACCAGAGCCTGACCTACGACAATATGGCCAAGGTGAACGGTGCGCTGGAGGCGATTCAGGCAGCGTTTACGCCATATGACGAGGTGGCGGTATTTACGTATAACAACGGACCACGGAAGTGGACGGACTTTACGGGCGGACAGAGCGCCCGGTTGAGCTTCGTGTTGACTCAATCGAAGACCGGAGGACGCGATCCGATATGGGCGGACACGGGCGGTCCACTGTCGCAGAACATCAACATCAACAACGGCGCGCAGAGCTATATCGATCCAAACACGAATAGCAGCCATGGCAGGAGCCTGGGCAATCAGCAGACCGTGCCGAGGGAAGTACACACGCTGAACGACGCCATCCTGGAGGCGGCGATTGCTACAACCAAGGCGGGTCCGGGACGGCGTCGTGTGGTTTATGTGATCAGCGACGGCAAAGAGTACGGCAGCAAGGCGAAGTACAAGGACGTTGTGAAGTACCTGCAGACGAACAAGATTGCCGTCTATGGAACGCTGGTGGGCGACTCTTCCCTGCCGGTGGTCGGGTATCTGGACAAGATGCATCTGCCGCTGATGATGCGAGATAACATCCTGCCTTCGTATGCTGCCGACACCGGTGGGCAGTTCAATGCGCAGTTCCGGCAGAAAGGTATCGAGGAGAGCTTTGCGAAGATTGCGGAAGAGGTCCGGACGCAGTATACGGTGGGCTATTACACGCATCAGCCGTTTATCGACGGCAAGTTCCGGTCGCTCGAGGTGAAAGTGCTGCGGCCAGACCTGCAGGTGATTGCGAAGAAGGGTTACTATCCGACGGCCAGCGATGCGAGGCCCTCGACGGCGAAGACGGTGCAGTAATGCTGGCTGAGGAACGCCGGGGCTAAAGCCCCTTGTATTTGCGGAGTTTTTCGCGGGGCTGAAGCCCTGCGTTTCCACCCAAAACCAAGATAGCGACTTTTCAGCACCGCTTAGAACGGAATTCTGAATGAATATGCTGCTGCATGGGAATGCCCTGCTGGCACTGGCCGCTGCTGTGTTGTGGGGTGGAGGGGACTTCGCCGGCGGGATGGGGGCGAAGCACTCGGGTGGCAAGATGGGCGGGGCGCTGCGGGTGATCCTGCTGAGCCATGCGGCGAGCTTTTGCGTGCTGGTGACGATTGCGAAGCTGCATGGAGATTCGTTTCCACATGGCGCCCCGTTGGCGTGGGGACTGACGGCCGGTGTGATGGGCGGACTCTCGCTGACTGGCTTTTACATCGCGCTGTCGCGGGGAGCGATGGGGGCTTCGGCGGCGGTGAGCGGGTTGCTGGCTGCGGCGATTCCGGCGGCAGTGTCGATCGCCTCAGAGGGGTCTCCGGGGATGGTGCGAATTGTGGGGTTTGTGATCGCCGGGGTGTCGATCTGGCTGATTGCGGCGGGGCCGAATCCGGAGGCGGTGAAGGCTTCGACGGGGACGATCTGGCTATCGGTGCTATCGGGCGCTGGATTTGGGATTTATTTTGTTGCTTTGAAGGGTGCGGGTGCGGCTGGAGTGTTCTGGCCGATGGCTACGGCGAGGATGGGTAGCCTGAGTGTTTGCACACTGATGCTGCTTGGGCTGGCTTTTAGTTCGACTGATCAGAAGGAAGGCAAGCTGACTCGGCTGGCGGTAGCGTGGGCGCTGGGGACAGCGGTGCTGGATACTTCGGGGAACATGTTGTTTATCGCGGCGACGCGCGCGGGGCGGCTGGATGTGGCGGCGGTGCTGGCTTCGCTGTATCCGGCTTCGACGATTCTGCTGGCGGCCTGGACGCTGCATGAACGGCCTACTCGGCGGCAGGGGGTGGGGATGGCGATTGCTGCGGCTGCCGTGGTGATGATTACGCTTTAGGTGAGGCGGAAGAGCAAAGACAACAGCAATAAATTAGTCGCTTCGCTCCGGCCTTCGGCAGAGCGGTGGCCGCTTCGCGGCGGGCTTTAGAGCGGGGCTTCAGCTGTTCAGACTCATGACATTCTTTACAGATTGTTTCGGGACATCCTTACACTTTCTGATTTTTCAGGGGGTGCGGATGGCGTGGAGGCGGATGGAGGTGAGGGAGCAGCGGGTACGGTTTGTGGTGGCGGCGAGCCGTGGCGAGCGGGGCATGACCTCGTTGTGTGCGGAGTTCGGGATCTCGCGTCCGACGGGGTATCTGTGGCTGGAGCGGTACCGGGCGGGTGGGGTGGCGGCGGTTGCCGAGTTGAGCCGGCGTCCGCGCTCCAGCCCGGCACGCATCGCGGAGGCGGTGGAACCGCGGATCGTCACGTTACGGCGCGCGTATCCGGACTGGGGTGCGCGTAAGTTGGCGGTACTGCTGGGGCGGGAGGGCATGGGGGTGCCGGCGGCGACCGTGCATCGGGTGTTGCTGCGGCAGGGTCTGGTGCGGATCGAAGACCGCCGCCAGCCGGCACTGGGTCGGTTCCAGCGCGAACAACCCAACCAGCTCTGGCAGATGGACTTCAAGAGTCCCAAGGGATGGGGCCAGCCAGTCGGTCCGCTGAGTGTGATCGACGACGCCAGCCGCTACGCGATCGCGCTGGACGGCATCGGGACGACCCGCGCGGAGGCGGTGCGGGAGCGGCTGGAGACGGCCTTTACCAACTGTGGCCTGCCCGACGCCATGCTGATGGACCACGGCACGCCGTGGTGGAACGTACAGACCTCCGGCGGCTGGACGCAGTTGACCGTATGGCTGATGAAGCAGGGCATCCAACTCTACTTCTCCGGGATCCGCCACCCCCAGACTCAAGGCAAGGTGGAACGCTTCCACGGCACCCTCGAGATGGCCCGGCGGCGGCGCGGCCTGCCCGAACCAGCCCTGCATCAACGCTGGCTGGACGACTTCCGTCAGGAGTACAACCACCTCCGCCCGCATGAGGCGCTGGGGATGAAGACCCAGCCAGCCTCTGGCGCCGAAGCCAACGGCCCTATCAATCCCATCCGCACGACTGGGACTATCCTCCCGGTGCCGAGCTCTCACGTCTCGACCCCCACGGCAGACTCCGCCTGCAGGGACGGAACTGGCAGATCAGTGGTCCGCTCGCCGGAGAGCGCGTCCAACTCATCCGGCTCGACCAGCGTATCCTCGTCTTCTACGCCCACAACCTCATCCGGGAACTCGACCTTGCTGGCCAGGGTTCGACCTCGGTCGAACCCTGGCCAGCAAGACCCAAAGTGTAAAGGATGTCCAGAGACACTTCGTAAAGAATGTCCTGAAACTTGACAGCTGAAGCCCCGCTCTACCTTAGAAGCAACGGCAAAGACAACAGCAGATCCCTACGGGATGACAAACAAAAAGACAAGGACAACGACAACTTCAACGGCAAAGGCAACAGCAGATCCCCTTCGGGGATGACAAGCAAGAAAAGCAAGTGCGCTAAAGCTTGACCTTGCTCGGGTCCATGGTCGGGGCTGGGTATTTGAGTTTGAGGGAGCGCAGAGCGTCGACGATGATCTGTGAGATGGCTACGTTGCGATACCGCTTGTGGTCGGCGGGGATGACGAACCAGGGGGCGTGCTTTTTGCTGGTGGCCGCGATGAGGTCGTTGTAGGCCTCTTCGTATTGGGGCCAGAAGAGACGCTCCTTGAAGTCGGAGAGAGCCAGCTTCCAGTGTTTGGCGGGGTCGTCGATGCGGGATTGGAGGCGGTCTTTCTGCTCCTTCTGGGAGATGTGGAGAAAGAACTTGAGGATGACGACGTCGTTGTCGTTGAGCATGGCCTCGAAGTCGTTGATGTCTTCGAGACGGCGGCGGACTTCCTTCAGGGAGATGAGTTTGTGGACGCGTGGGGCGAGGACGTCCTCGTAGTGGGAGCGATTGAAGATCTGGATCATGCCACGCGGAGGAACCTGGGCATGGACGCGCCAGAGGAAGTCGTGGCGGGATTCGATTGGGGGGGGGACTGTGATGGCGGCGACGTCGCAGCCCTGCGGGTTGACTCCCGAAAAGATGTGGCTGATTGTGCCGTCCTTGCCGGCGGTGTCCATGCCCTGAAGGACGATGAGCAAGGCTCTCTGCTGGCTGGCGTAGAGGACTTCCTGAAGACCGGCAAGCTGTTCGCGGTGTTTGGCGAGGACGGCTTCGGCGGCGCCGTTGCTGTCGAAACCGCCAGTCTCAGAGGTGGAGAGACGCGACAGTTTGACTGCCGCGTGTGGCTTGATCAGGTACGGCGACTTCAATTTCATGCGGTATGCCTGGGTCTCGAGGTGATCGAACAGGGTGGCACAAGAAGAGAGCGCAGTGCTGAATTGTGAAGAATCGGTCTGGAAATCCGCTGGGGAGGGGCGGATTATTTGGCTGATTCTTCAGGCTTTGCGGCGGTACGGGCGGCGTCGGTGGGCTTGTTGACTTCGTCGGTAACGCCCTTCATGCCATCCTTGAAACCGCGGAGGCCTTCACCAAGGCCCTTGCCCAGTTCAGGCAGTTTTTTACCGCCGAAGAGAACCAGGACAACGACAGCAAGAACGATAAGGTGTGTAGGTGTGAAAAGCTCGCCCATAGTAATTCTCCCTGCAGCCGGAATATACACTCGCCGACCGGCACCCACTATTGTCGCACATGCACAATCGAATGAGAGATAGGGGGTGGAACGGGCAGATGGAGGTCAGACGTTATATCTTGGATACACGGAACCGCAGGAGAAGATGTTGGACAAGATGATGCTGAGGAAGACGACTGTAGCGCGGCAGAAGGCTCGCGTATTGACTGGGATGCTGGCGGTTGTAGCGCTGATGACGGGAGCAGGACGGGCAATGGCCCAGGGGAGCAGCAAGATCGGCCCTGCGGCTCCGGTTACTTATGACAATAAGTACGAGGTCTATGGCGGCGTCAACTTCATGAACTTCCAGGCTGGACAGGACCTGCCGACCAGGATGAACATGGGCGGCGGCGAGGTGCTGGGTACTTACTGGCTGATGCCAAAGCTGGGACTTGGCGCGCAATGGCGCGGTGAGTGGGGAACGACGCCGATCCACCCGAATGCGTTCCTCAAGGGACGGGCGGGTGTCTCGATGAACATGGTTCTTTTCGGGGCACAGTATCGCGGACCGAAGAATCACTATGCCGCAATCAACTATCACGCTTATGCGGGACCCGCGTTTGGCAACTTCACTCACAGCACAGGAAGCGTGCCCCCGCAGTATTTGCCAACGCTTGGCTTGTACACGAACCGCACAGCGGCGCTTGTTGCACTGGGCGGAAGCGTCGACTTCAACCGATCGAAGAACGTTGCTATACGGCTCTCTCCCGATTTGATCCTCGAGCACTTCGGCACGGAGACGCGGACGTTCTTTGCGATATCGGGCGGCGTTATCTACCGGTTCGGGAAGCGATAGTAAGAACGACCACGGATTGACGCGGATAACACGGATTAAGGCCGAGTTGTTTTCGGCATTGATCCGTGTTTTTTTGCGTAAGCTACCAGTTGCTTCCCTGCATGAACTCCGCCGATACGGGGTTCTCGTAGACGGAGTAGTCGCGGGTGACGACGGTAAGGCCGCTGGCTGAGACAAAATAATTCTTTTTGTCTTCGTTGGCATCGTAGCCAATGACGGTGCCGTCGGGGATGTGGACGTCGCGATCGATGATGGCATGTCGGATGCGACAGTGCCGCCCGATATTTACGTGCGAGAAGACGATGCTGGAGTCCACGTCGGCGTAGGAGTTGACGCGGACATCCTGCGAAACCACGCTGTTGCGGATGACGGCTCCGGAGACGATGGAACCCGAACAAACGATCGAGTTGATCGCCATGCCCGTACGGCCGGGCTCACCGAAGACGAACTTGGCCGGCGGGTACTGGTAAGGCCGGGTGCGCATGGGCCAGGTCTTGTCGTAGAGGTTGAAGGTGGGAGTAACACCAGCTACGTCCATGTTGGCCTCGTAGTAGGCCTCTAACGTACCGACGTCGCGCCAGTAGAGGGCCTTCTGGCGGTTCTCGTCGACGAAGTTGTAAGCCTGCATCTTGAAGCGTCCGAGAATCTTGGGCAGGATGTCGTGGCCGAAGTCGTGCTTCGAGTTGGGATCCTCTGCGTCCTTGAGAAGTTCGGGCAGCAGGACATCGGTGTTGAAGAGGTAGATACCCATGGAAACGTCGACCATCTCGGGATTGAAGGGCGAACGGAGTCTGGTCTCTTTGGGCTTCTCTTCGAAGCCGGTCACCTCGCCATTGCGGGCGACTTCGACGACGCCGAAGGCGGAGACCTGGTCGGGGCTGATGGGCAGGGTGGCAAGGGTAACGTCGGCGCCGGAGTCCTGATGCTGCTTGAGCATGAGGCCGTAGTTCATCTTGTAGATGTGGTCGCCGGAGAGGATGAGGACGTAGCGCGGTTCCTCAGAGCCGATGGAGTAAATGTTCTGGTAGACGGCGTCGGCGGTGCCGGTGTACCAGTTTTTGCTGACGCGCTGCATGGGGGGAAGGATTTCGATGAACTCGCCGAGTTCGCTGGCGACGACTGAACCCCAGCCCTCGCGGATGTGGCGGTTGAGCGAGAGGGCTTTGTACTGGGTGAGGATGTAGACGTGGCGAAGGTCGGAGTTGATGCAATTCGATAACGTGATATCGATGATGCGGTACTGACCGGCAAAAGGAACGGCTGGTTTGGCGCGATCGCGGGTAAGGGGGAAGAGCCGTTCGCCAGCACCGCCAGCAAGCAAGACGCCTAATGTATCTCTCATAATCCGACTTCCTCGAACAAGTTAACTACGAGCCACCTCAATCAGATGCGGGAACGCGGAGGCCCGTCTTACGGGAAACGAGAGTCTATCATGCGGCGATTGATTTTGATCTACTTCCCCTATTCAGGACAAGAACCAGGCCCAGCAAATGCAGGCTGGGCCGTAGGGCGAAAGTGTGGTTTCGCTAGACGTCGTGGACGTCGTCCGAAGCGTTTTCCTCGGTGAGGCTGATACGCAAGGATTTCAGGAAATTGAGGTCGTTGCGAGTGAATGGGCCGTCTGCGGCCTCATCCTCAGCTTCCTCTGAAACCGCGTCAGTTTCAACTTCATTCAAGCCAATCGTGGCCTCAAGCATTAGGAGGACATCGAAGCCCTGTTCACGGATGTTTTTGACGACGCCCGCAATGTCCTCGGATTCCGAAACGGACTCGTGAATCGCTTCGCCTAGCTTCTGAATTAGGTTTTTAACCTTCTGGTTCAATGCCACCTCCGGGCTGCCCTTGAGTGCAATCAACCGCGCATCGGGTATTCCCGGCCCAACGAGACCGGCGGGGAACGGCACTGCGGGTACTGCTGGCGTACTCGGTACAGAATACGCCCAGCCTCGGCCAGAGGCAATGAGATTGAATCAAGAGAGATGCATTTGGTTAGACAACGGTGTGATGGTCAGCCCATGCTATTTCGAGATTGTGAGCCAGCTCCTGTATAGGCCGGGTTCGTCCCGGGCTCCAGATAAGAAGCCCTATCGCCGCTGCACAGAATGCGCCTGCCATCCAGAGAAAATTCTTCATCTTTGCGCCCCCTCATCCTTGCCGTATTTGCGGTCATCAAAGATTTGGATGCAGCAAGGATGGGTTACGTTTTTCGGTTGAAAGCGTTTTGCGGAAATATACCGAGAGGCTACACTTCGTAGTATGGATTCGGTTCGCTTCGGACGTGCGCTGGGATTTGGGGCTCGCGCTGCCGCCAAGACGCTTGTGACGGCGGTGGATGCGGCGACATCCCCGAACCCTTCAGCCGGAACCGCAGCCAAGGCAGCCCAGCAGCCTCCACCGGAGACCAAGGCGGCATCTTCCGGGGTTCGGCTGGGAGAGCAGGCGGCACGAACGACGGCCCAGATGCGACAGACGAAAGCGGGGTTGGCTCAGGGCAGTAAAAAGTTCGGCGAGGCGGTCTGGGCGCCCTTTGTAAAGCTTTCGGGCGTCCTCTGGCTGGAGTTCACCGGGGTCTTCTTCGGGATATTTGCCCTCTTTGCAGCTAGCGGCGCATGGAGGCTGCGCGGCAACCTGCACGAGACGGCCGCAAACCATGAAGCCCATATCCACTTGCTTCTTACAGCGCTGATGGCGGCAATCTTCGGGTATTTCTTCATCAGCAGCTTCGTAAAAGCACACCGCAGAAGCCGCCGGCGCTAAACACAGGCGCCAGCGGGTACACTACTGCGTCATGGCGGAGACACCTAAAACCAGTTCCGGAATTCCGGTCGATCTTGTGTACGACTCGAAGAGCCTCGATGGGTTCGACCCGAAAGTTGAGCTAGGCGACCCTGGAGCTTATCCGTTCACGCGCGGGATTCAGCCGACGATGTACCGTGGGCGTCTGTGGACCATGCGGCAATACGCGGGAATGGGCGATGCCGAAGAGTCGAACCGGCGATACAAATTTCTGCTGGAACACGGGACCAAAGGTCTTAGCGTAGCGTTTGATCTGCCGACACAGATTGGATATGACTCTGACTCTCCGCTGGCGCTGGGAGAGGTGGGCAAGGTTGGGGTTGCGATTGATTCCATCGAAGATATGCAGCGATTGTTTGATGGAATCGCACTGGATACGATTTCGACCTCGATGACGATCAACGCGACGGCTTCGATTCTGCTGGCGCTGTACGTCGCAGTAGCGAGACGACAGCGCGTAGAAACGAAGAGGCTAAACGGCACAATCCAGAATGACATCCTGAAGGAGTACATCGCGCGCGGAACCTACATCTACCCGGTGAAGCATGCGATGCGGCTTGTAACGGATATCTTTTCCTGGGCTGCGGTCGAGGTACCGGAGTGGAATACGATCTCGATCTCCGGCTATCACATGCGCGAGGCTGGATGTACGGCAGTGCAGGAGGTTGCATTTACCCTCGCCAATGGCATGACGTATGTGCAGGCTGCCATCGATGCGGGACTTGATGTCGATGCGTTTGCTCCGCGGCTGAGTTTCTTTTTCAACGCGCATAATAACGTGCTGGAAGAGGTAGCGAAGTTTCGCGCCGCGCGAAGAATGTGGGCGCGGATTATGCGGGAGCACTTTGGCGCGAAGAATCCTCGAAGCTTGATGCTGCGGTTCCATACGCAGACGGCTGGGTCAACGCTCACAGCACAGCAACCGGAGAACAATATCGTCAGAACGACGCTGCAGGCGCTTGCGGCGGTGATGGGGGGAACGCAATCGCTGCATACGAATGGATTCGATGAGGCCTTGTCGCTGCCTACGGAAAATGCGGCGCGGATTGCCCTAAGGACGCAGCAGATATTGGCTCATGAGAGCGGCGTGGCGCAGACCGTTGACCCATTGGCTGGCTCTTACTACGTCGAGTCGCTGACCAACGATATTGAACAGCGTGCAGAGGAGTACATGACGGCGATCGACCGGTTCGATCCCGGTGGCAAATATGGGATGCTGCGGGCGATTGAGCAGGGATACGTGCAGCGTGAGATCCAGAATGCTGCCTACGCTTATCAGCGCGCCGTGGAGGCGAAAGAGGCCATTGTTGTTGGAGTAAATGAGTTTGCAAACGAGGACGCGGCGGTGCCGATTCAACGAATTGATGAGGCTCTGGAGGGGCGGCAGATAGAGCGGGTGCGGGCTTTGCGGGCACGACGAGATGCGGGGCTTCATGCCGAGGCGCTGCGTGGTGTGGAGGATGCTGCTCAAAGTGGCACGAACCTGATGCCACGAATTTTGACAGCAGTGGAGAGCTACGCGACAGTAGGAGAGATCGCGGATGTGCTGCGACGGATGTTTAGGGAGTATCGGGAGACCGTGGTGATTTGATTTTATTTGGACAGCGTCAGCCCGAGGTGAAACAAGCTAAAGGCTTGGCCATTCGAATGTAAAAAGCTTGCCGGCAGAAGAGGGATCAAGCGTGGTTCCCGCAAGTTCGGCAGTTCGAGAAAGCGCAGGATCTTTGCCTTCAGCGAGGTCTGTCGCAGTTGGCAAAACAATTTCATCCGGGATGACGCCAGTGTTTTCGAGAGACTTGCCGTCAGTCATGATGAGGTTGGCGACGGTGACGGAAAAGCCGTAGAAGACTCTGGTATCGGCGCCGAGGGACTCACTATAGTGACGCGCCACCATGACGGCGCCAGCCGAGCGGTCTCCGATGACTTGACCTCTATGCTCGATTTGGATGACGCGCGCGAAGATTTCGGCGGAAGAGCCTGAGTTACTGTCCACAAGTACAATGAGCTTGCCATTGAAGGTGCCACCGCCACTTGATTTGGCGATCTCTGGCTTTGAGTCCTTTCGTGAGATAAGATCGCCGATTTTGACGTCATGGTCGAATACATTGCCAAGCACGTTCTTGAGAGTGTCAACAGCGCCGCCCGGATTACCGCGAAGATCTAGAACGAGGGCCTTATGTTTTCGCGCCTTTGAGAAGACGGAGCTGACCACGTCTGGAGTGATAAAGAACTCGGGCATCTTCCAGAAAAGAGTGTTGTCGGTCTCGTGGAGTTGTCCTCTATTGAGATCCTCATCTTTTTCTTCCTCACGCACAAGGTCCCATATATCGTTGCCGTTCTTTCCTGAAACGTCCAGAACTGCCTTACCCGGTCGAATGAACGCGTTGACGGTCTCCTGACGCTGTTGCCCTGCGGGATTTGCAAGATCAAGTTTTTCGACCTGAGCAGGCGCGAGCACGGACAAGAAGTACTCCAAACTGCGGAAATCTTCGCGGTTTACGTTATAGCCGTTGAGTGCGAGAATCTGGTCGCCAACATGAAGCTTCGTTGCAGCATCCGTGCCTGGACGTATGCGGGTAACGAAACACTTGTCTCCGACCATCTCCATACGAAAACCCATCGTCGATCGATTGGAACGCGCGGGCGGTAGGAGAAAGGTGTGCGAATCATGCAATTTATCTAGGAAAGCAGCGATGATCCGGTAGGACTCACCTACCGACCGAGCGGAATTGACCTTCGCGTCGTACTGGAGGTAGGTGGCCTTGAGGTCAAGCCCGTGATACTTAGAATCAAAGTAATTTTTCGCTACATCTTCATAAGCCTGACGCAGCATAACGTGAGCATGATCGAGGTCTATGCTATCAAGCCGCTGGGCCTGCTGAGGATAGAGCGTGGCCGATGAGCCCAATACAAACAGTGCAGAGAGCGTTACAAGAGAGCAGAGACGAAAGGGTCGCATTATGGTTTTCCTTGAAAATTACGAGAGCAGACGAATTCTATCCTATGATCGGGAATTCGCTGCCCAACGTGTTTGGCGAGTACTGGGAGACCGTTGTGGTGTAGCGAACTTGGTCACGTGGCAGAGACGCAGATAGACTTATCGCATGGGTCTATTCGATCTTCGAAGGCTACGCGCTGGAATCTTTATCGGTCTGACATTTGGCTCTCTGGCAGTGAATGTTTTGAGGGCGGAGGCGCAGAGTTCCGGGACGCATATTCCTGATGTGCGTGGCACTTCATTTTCGAACGAGGCGGTAAATCTGCCAGAGGCGTTGAAGGGGAAGGTTGGCGTGCTTGTACTTGGATTTTCCAAGAGCTCGGGCGAACTTAGCAAAGGATGGGGAGAGCGATTGTCAGCGACCTATCGGGGCTCTCAGGAGGTCATGTACTTCCAAATGCCGGTGCTGGAGTCTGTACCGAAGCTTATTCGCGGCATGGTGGTGAAGTCGATCAAGTCCGGTGTACCGGAGTCGGAGCAGTCGCATTTTATCCCGATGTTCTCCGATGAACCAGCGTGGAAAAAGATTGTGCGATATGCGAACGCCGATGATGCGTATGTTCTGGTTGTCGATGGAGATGGCAGGGTGCGATGGCAGACCTCGGGGAAGGTTTCGGACGCGGGATTCGTGATGTTGAAGGAACAAGTCGCAGCGCTACAAGCACAGTCTGCGACTCGGAGCGCAAAGTGACGACAGCGAATATGAAATGCAGACACGTCGCCAGGAGAAAAGGATTCTGTGGGTTTACAGATTGGCCCACAGATAGGGGAAGAGTTTTCCAGCCTCAGCGGCGGTCAATGTAACACCCGCGAGCTCGGCCGCGCGGGACATTGCCGGGTCGAGATCGTTGGCCAGATCCTTGGCAGATGGGAGTACCTTTTCATCGGGGGATACCCCTACCTCCTCAATGCTCTTCCCATCCGCCATGAGGAGATTCGCATCTGTAATCGATACGCCGTAGAAAACCTTTGTTTCGAGGCCGACAGAGTCCTGAAAGAAGTGGGACTCCATGACGGCTCCGGCAGACGTGTCGCCGATGACGGTTCCGCGGTGTTCCAGCTGAACAACGCGTGCAAGCAACTCAGATCCGGATGCCGAGCGGCTGTTGATCAGGACGATGACCTTGCCGGTGTAAGGTTTGGAATTGGCCTTCGCAACCATAGGTTTCGCTGGCTTGCGTGAGACACGCTCGGCGATCTTCACGTCGTGATCAAAGAGATGGCCGACGAGATGCTCCAGGGTATCAACGCTGCCGCCGGGATTGTCCCGCAAATCGATAATGAGAGCCGGGTGATGGCGCGCCTTGTCGAAGATCGCGTCCAGAGCATCGGAATCGTCGCGGAACCCGGCCATCTTCCAATAAAGCACCTTATCGACTTCAACAGTGCGATCTTCGTAACGATGTTGGTTGGCCTGGCTCTCTCTCAATTCGTCCCAAAGGTCGTTGTTCTCGGCATCGCCTACAACAAGAATGCGTTTTACCTCACGGTAAGCGCTCTTGACCTCGACAGTGCGTCGTTCGCCGCCGGGCGCGAAGAGATCCAACTGCTCAACGGGTAATGGAGAGAGCTGATGAAAGAAATAGTCAACATCATGGAAGTCGTCGCGGTTGATTGTGTAGCCCTGGAAATGAGCGATTTCGTCACCGGGGTGGAGCTTCTCAAACGCATCTGTCCTGGGCTTGACCTGCGTAACGAAGCAGCGCTCTCCAACCATCTCCATGCGGTAGCCTGAGTCGAAACGCAGGTTCCTGTTGGGCGGAACAAAGAACAGATGGGAATCATGAAAGCCGCTTAGAAAAGCAGCTATGGAATGAAATGCAGCGCTGGGCGTGGTGGCCTGGTCGAGCTTGGCACTGTACTCACGATACCGGGCATCGATGTCGATGCCGCGGAAGGTGGAATCGTAGTAATTCTTTTTAACTGACTTCCATATCTCGCGAAGTATATCGTCCATGCGACCCCTTTCGGAGGAGTCCATCTTAGGAGGTGCTTTTTGCGCACGAAGGTACGGTACTGTGGAGCCCAGAAGTGGCAGCAAGAGAGCAAGGCAGAGAGTACGGGGTCGCATCGAAACCTTCACCTGTTGTTTGGGTAATCGAACTCTAATCGACTTGGTCGCGATCCGCAATGCCAGAAATGGCGAATTGCATTTTTTTGAGGGAGAATGCGGCCGGTGCTATCGTTGAAGATTGCGGATTGATGTTTTCCGAGAGGCGATAGGTATGGCTGATACAAAAACACTGCGCACAACTGCGCTGAATGCAGTGCATCGAGCAGCAAAGGCCAAGATGGTCGATTTTGGCGGATGGGATATGCCTGTCGATTGCTGCGGGCTGACTGCCGAACATATGGCCGTACGAACCGCTGTGGGCGTCTTCGACGTATCGCACATGGGCGATATTCAACTGCGCGGACCGGGCTCGCTGGCCGCGGTGCAAAAGCTGTGCATGAACGATGCCTCGAAGCTGCAGGTGGGTCAGGCGCACTACTCGGCGATGCTGTATCCGAATGGGACCTTCGTCGATGACGTGATCGTGCACAAGCTCTCCGAAAACGACTATCTGATCGTGATCAACGCCGGCACCCGGGAGAAGGACGTACAGTGGGTGCGGTCGCAGATTGGCCAGATGCCCGGTGTACACGTCAACGACTTCAGCGACTACTACACGCAGATTGCGATCCAGGGACCGCGTGCGGCTGAGACTCTGCAAAAGCTTACGCCGGTGGATTTGAGCACGATCAAGAATTATTGGTTTACGTGGGGTGAGGTTTGCGGGCTGTATAACGTAATGATCGCGCGGACCGGTTACACCGGCGAGGATGGGTTTGAGATCTACATTCCATCGGACGAGCCTACGAGTGCTCGGGTTTGGGGCGAGGTACTCGAAGCCGGCAAAGAGTTCGGGATTCTGGCCTGCGGTCTGGGAGCGCGGAATACGTTGCGGCTTGAGGCTGCGATGGCTCTGTATGGACATGAGATCTCTGACACAATCAACGTATTTGAGGCCGGGTTGGGCCGCTACGCGAAGCTCGACAAGGGAGATTTTGTAGGGCGCGATGCCCTGCTGGCGGTACAGGCCGAGGGCGGACCCAAGCGCAAGCTGGTAGGCCTCGAAATGATCGAGCGCGGGATCGGGCGCGACGGATATCCCGTGTTCTCGCTCGATGGCAAGCGGCTGGGCGAGATTACCAGCGGGTCGCCGTCGCCGTTTTTGAAGAAGAACATCGCGCTTGCGTACGTGCCGGTTGAGTATACGGCGCTCGACACAGAGGTCGCGGTCGAGATTCGGGGCCAGATGGTAAAGGCCAAAGTTGTGCCTACACCCTTTTACAAACGGCCTAAGAAATAACTCGAGGGCTTGCGAGGAGAAGCAATGCAGTTTTTGGTTTTGACACGCCGCCGCACGGATGAATTTCCACCCGAGAGGTGGACGCCCGAATTGCTCGCAGCGGAAGGGCAGCGAGTTCGCGAGCTCTACTCTGAGGGCATCGTGCGCAGCATCTGGCGCCGGAAGGACATTGCCGGAGCCGTGTTGTTCCTGGAAAGCGGTACGGCGGAGGATGCGCGAGCAGCTGCTGAGAGTCTTCCGTTGGCGAAGCTGGGAATGATTGAGATTACTCTGGCACCACTTGAACCCTACCCTGCTTTTGGGCCGCGCTAAAACGACCGTGTTCAGACGGTTTTCCAGCATTTAACGCACTACAATGAAGACGGAGAGATTTCCAAGACATGTCATATCCTGCGAATTACAAGTACACCAAGGAACACGAGTGGATTGAGTTTGACGGCGCAAAGGGTACCGTCGGCATAACGGACTACGCACAAAACTCACTGGGAGACATCGTCTTCGTCGACCTGCCCAAAGTAGGCGACACGCTCGAAGCACACAAGATCTTCGGGTCAGTGGAGTCGGTAAAAGCTGTGTCGGACCTCTACTCGCCGGTCTCAGGAACAGTCACCGCCGTAAATGAAGAGTTGAAGGATGCACCGGAAAAGATCAACGCCGACGCCAACAAAACGTGGATGCTAAAGCTCGACGTAAGTAATGCATCGGAGTTGGATGGGCTTTTGTCAGCAGCAGACTACGAGAAATTCATCAGCGAAGAGACCGGACACTAAACGATATGCGCTATTTGCCGAAGTCCCCTGCGGACCGCGAGGAGATGCTCTCCGAGATCGGTGTCGCGTCCATCGATGATCTGTTTGAAACAATCCCTGGCGAATACCGGCTGACGCGCGATCTGAATGTTCCGCGGCAGCACGGCGAGCAAGAGGTGATCGAACACTTCAAGGCCTTCGCAGAGAAGAATGCCACTGGCTATGCGAGCTTTCTCGGCGCGGGTGCCTACAGACACTACCGTCCGGTGCTGATCGACACAGTCGTATCACGCGGCGAATTCCTCACGAGCTACACACCATACCAGCCGGAGATCGCGCAGGGCACCCTGCAGGCTCTGTTCGAGTTCCAGACGATGATCTGCGAGCTGACCGGCATGGAGATCGCCAACGCGTCGATGTACGACGGTTCAACCGGCGTAGCAGAAGCCGTGATGATGGCAGTGCGCGTAACGGGCCGCGACGGCGCCGTGGTGGCACGCACAGTGCATCCGGAGTATCGCGAAGTACTGACGACTTACGCGCAGCATCAGGAGATTCCGGTAACGCTGGTGGATTATACCGAGAGTGGCCGCGTCGATCTCGCGAAGCTCGACGCTGCGATTACGGACGATACAGCTTGTGTCCTGATTCAGTCGCCGAACTTCTTCGGAACGGTTGAGGACGTCGCAGCCGCCGCTGAGATTGCTCACAAGAAGGGTGCGCTCTTGATCGTTTCGATCGCAGAGGCAGTGTCGCTCGGCATTGTGAAGCCGCCCAAGGAAGCCGACATCGTGGCGATGGAGGCGCAGGCGTTTGGAGTGCCCGTAGGCTACGGCGGCCCGTACTGCGGCGTGATCGCCAGTAAAGAAAAGTTTCTGCGACAGATGCCCGGCAGACTCGCGGGCGAGACGAAGGACATGAGTGGCAGACGCGGTTTTGTGCTGACCCTCTCGACGAGAGAGCAACACATCCGGCGCGAGAAGGCCACTTCGAACATCTGTACGAATCAGTCTCTCGTCGCGCTCATGGTCACGGTGTTTTTGACTGTGTACGGCAAGGGACTGAAGGAACTCGGAGAGCAGAACCTGGCCAAGGCGCACTATACGGCCCAGACTCTGGGCAAGAGCGGCAAGGTTTTGTTTGGCGGCGCTCCGAGGTTCAATGAATTCGTTCTCGACCTTGGCAAAGACGCTGAGCAGGTGAATGCTGCACTCCTGGAGAAGAAGATTATCGGTGGATTGCCGCTGGCCAAGTGGTATCCAGAGCTTGGCGCAGGCGCGAGCTTGTGGTGTGCCACCGAACTAACAACCAGGGCGCAGATCGATGCCGCGGCCGATGCGTTGAAGGGCTAAGCGGAATGGATCTCTCAGGCATCATCGGCGAAGAGCTTACCGCAGTCGAGTTTGTGCAGGACTACTTGCAGCTTCGCTTCGATGGGCCGTTGTTGACGCTTTATGCATGGCCGCATGTTTTGCTCAGCGAGTATTCCATTGCGTTCGGTGAGCCAGAGTATCGGAATGCTCTCTGTGCGCAGATCGGCGAGAAGGTAGAAGAAGCAACGCTGGAGGAAGGCGATTCGCTGACCATCAAGCTGGAGAATGAGACCGTACTTGCGCTCTCGCTGCGTGAAGAAGATTTAGACGGGCCAGAGGCAGGAAGTTTTTCGGAAACGGGTCTGATCGCAGATCAGATTGAGTTTTGAGGATTGCAGATGAGTGATACGAAGTTTGTAGGAACACCGAAGAAGGCCACAAGCCACGTCAATCAAAACGAAGACCTGATCTTCGAGAAATCGTCACCCGGAAAGAAAGCCTATCGGCTGTCAGAGCTGGACGTTCCGGCAGTAGATGCCGCTTCCCTGCTTGGCGACGCGCTCCGCACGGACCTTGGCGTGATGCCAGAGTTGTCGGAGATTGAGATCGTGCGGCACTTCACCCGGCTTTCGACGTGGAACTACGCGATCGACCTCGGCATGTTCCCGCTCGGCAGCTGCACGATGAAGTACAACGGTCGCGTGAACGAGTTGGTGGCACGATTGGAAGGCATCGCCGAAGCCCATCCCTACCAGCCGGAATCAGTCTCGCAAGGCGTGCTCGAGATCATGAAGATGTTGAGCGATTGCCTGATCGACATCACCGGCATGGATGCGATCACGCTGCAGCCCGCAGCGGGTGCGCACGGCGAGTTTACGGGGATTCTGTTGGCGCGTGCGTACCACGAGAGCAAGGGCAATGCGCGAAAGAAGGTCCTGATCCCGGACTCGGCGCATGGAACAAATCCAGCGACAGCTGCTGTGGTTGGCTATCAGATACAGAATCTGAAGTCGAACTCGGAAGGTATGGTCGATCTCGCAGAACTTGAGAAGCTGGTCGATGAAGATACTGCCGCACTGATGTTGACAAACCCCTCGACTATTGGCGTATTCGAAAGCGAGATCCACAAGATCGCTGACATTCTCCATGCCAAGGGCGCTCTGCTCTACATGGATGGCGCCAACATGAACGCGCTTGTAGGCAAGACGCGGCCAGGCGACTTTGGCGTCGATGTCATGCACTTGAATCTGCATAAGACATTCTCGACGCCGCATGGCGGCGGTGGCCCGGGATCGGGACCGGTAGCTTGCAAGAAGATACTGGAGCCGTTTCTACCCACTCCAGTTCTCGCAACGCGCGGCGATGGCTCTTTCGGGTTCGACTACAACCGGCCACAGACCGTCGGGCGCGTACGAATGTTCTATGGCAACTTCGGTATGTTCGTGCGTGCGCTGGCTTACATCCTGGCGAATGGGCCGGATGGTCTGCGCCAAACTACTGAGGATGCGGTGTTGAACGCAAACTACATCCGTGCCAAGCTGCAGGACACGTTCGAGCTGCCCTACAAGGCACCTTCGCTGCATGAGGTTGTATTCTCCGACAAGCGACAAGCCAAGAACGGCGTGAAGACCGGCGATATGGGCAAGCGGCTCATCGACTACGGCTTCCACGCCTATACGGTGTCGTTTCCGCTGGTGGTTCAGGGCGCAATGATGATCGAACCCACAGAGAGCGAGAGCCGCGAAGAGCTGGATCTTCTGATCGACGCGCTTAAACAGATTGCACGCGAGGCCGAAGAGAATCCTGAGCTGGTACAGACAGCCCCGCACTCGACTCGAGTGCAGCGTTTGGATGAGACCACGGCAGCGCGAAAGCCGATCTTGCGATGGAAGGCTCCTGTGGCCTCTACGCCGCTCATGATCGACACCGCAGCCAAGGAGTGGTGACGTGTCCATCTTCTACGACCGGCAGGACGAACTTGAAAAACACGAGTTCATGATGGGCGAGGCGCGCGGACGTCTCGCCGTCACGCTCGATGTCCTGACAGATGCGCTGATACTTATCGGGCAGCATGGCGTTTACTGCACGAGCGCACGGAACCCGAATGTTCCGGCGCTCGATTTGCAGGCTGTGTTGGCAAACATCAACGGAGCCAAGGAGTTGGTGGCCTCCGTCATGGAGCGGCTTAGACTCGACCGCGAGGCTGCCGAAGCCAAGTAAGCTACTGGCCGACAATCTCGATGTATTGGTCGGTGTTCTCCCACCGGATATGAAGCTCTGTAATATTGCCGACTGTATTTTCAAAGGTGATCGACATCTTCTCCTGCGGAGTCGACAGCGTCTTTGAGTGCATCGGAATGCGGACGAGGTCTTTGGACTGATCGTAGACAGTTCCCCACTGCCCAGTCTGCTTGTTGATGATAAGCAGCCACCGGGTGGAATCAGGCAGCGTGTAGAGGGTATAGCTGCCCGCGGGAACCTTGGCCGGTCCGATCTTGAGATCGCCTTGATTGACAAAGGTAGTGGCTTCGTTTGCTCCAGTACGCCAAACCTTATCGAACGGAACGAGTCCTCCCATGATCTTACGGCCACGCATGGAGGGCGCACTATAGTTGATGGTGACGTCTCTGCCGTTGAGCGAAACCGTAGCGGTAGCCGGTGGACTGGGTTTGGGCTGGGCGTTCTGGGCTACTGCCGGGGTAAGTGTGGCAGCGGATAGAAGGACGGTACAGGCAAGCGATGCGATGGAGCGGAGGAGCATGTCGACCTCTCTTGGTTGAGCTTACGCTCTGTTTTGTTTACGTTTCGATGCTGTACTGCGTTGGCGCATGCTGTCAACTGATGCTAGGCTAGAGGTATGCGCCCGTAGCTCAGCTGGATAGAGCGGCAGCCTCCGAAGCTGTAGGTCAGAAGTTCGAATCTTCTCGGGCGCACCATATCCATTTTTCCCACCTAAAAAATCCATCTGGCTGAGGAAAGACTCAACGAGCCAGATATCGAAGAGCTTTTTGAGCCGCATGAAAACCGGCCATTCCGTGAACGCCGCCGCCTGGAGGTGTCGATGCCCCGCAAAGGAAGAGACCTTTCACGGGTGTGCGATAGAGCGAAGCAGTAGGACGGAAGAGTAGCTGCCTCAGGTTCATTGAACCAGCCGAAAGATTACCGCCGATCAGATTTGGATTCCAACGCTCGAGTAGCGCTGGAGGGGAGATGGTTCGAGCGAGAATGCAATCGCGAAAACCGGGAGCGAAACGCTCAATCTGACGCTCGATTGGCGCTAGATAGTCAGTCTGGCTGCCATTGGGAACATGGCAGTACGCCCATGCGGTGTGGCGGCCGGCGGGGGCGCGAGTGTGATCGAAAAGTGAGGGCTGTACGAGCAGGACGAAAGGAGCCTCCGAGGTGAAGGAGCGCTCGGACGCGACGATCTCATCCAGCGTACCGCCGATGTGGACGGTGGCGGCTCGGGAACACTCGTTCGCAGTCCAAGGGATTGGGGAGTTGAGAGCGTAGTCGACCTTGTACGTGCCTGCCCCGTATCTGAACCTTTCGAGTTGGCGGCGATAGTCTGGGGGTAATACAGATCCGGCGATGCGTATGAGCTGACGTGGAGTTATATCGGCGAGGATGAGGTCTGCATGGGGCAACTGCGTAACCTCGTGGTTGGTCACGATGGAGGCGCCGAGGGATTCGAGGTGGCGAGCGAGCGTGTCTGTGAGTGCCTGAGCTCCGCCGCGGATGATCGGCCAACCGGACGCGTGCCCGGCGGCCAGCAGGACAAGGCCAACTGCAGCAGAGGCCATTTGGTCCAACGATAGTACCGAGTGAGCAGCCATTCCGGCGAAGAGCGCGCGGGCGCGTAGTCCCGAGAAGTGTGAGCGGGCAAACAACGCTGCTGGCTGAAGTGCCGAAAGACCGAAGCGTGCAAGCAGAAGTGGATGCCGAGGGATATGCTGGATGGGTCTGAGAAGCTCTTGCACCAGATCGGGGAAGTGGCTGGCTAATGGCTCGAGAAGCGAACGGTACCTGTGGCGGTCAAGCGGATCGAGATTGGCGATGGTGTCGTCGATAGAATGTTCGAGCATAACGGCGCTGCCGTCATCGAGTGGATGAGCGCACGGAGCCGATGGTTCAATCCAAGGTATTTTGACGGGAAGAGAGCGGAAGAACGGGCTCGCGATGCCTATCGGATAGACGGAAGATCCGAGATCGTGGCGGTAGCCTGGCAGCGTGACTTCTCCAGTGGAACAGGCTCCTCCGATCTGACTGTTGCGTTCGAGAACTGTAGTGGAATGGCCGGCAGAGGCAAGAACAATCGCCGCCGAAAGACCATTTGGGCCGGAACCGATGATGGTGGCGGTTGCCATAAAGAGCGAGAAGATTGATGCTGTTTAGCTGCGCTTCAAATATGTAAAGACGTCCCAGCTCTAAAGCGATCGACAATGCAAAAGATCAGAAACGCCTATCGCTATCTGTTCGATGCGGAATATGGCTCCGTGAATCACTTTCTCGGGCGCTGGATATTCCTGCGAGGGCTTGGGTTGATCTACTTTTCAGCATTCTATTCGCTTCTCTTCCAGGTGCGCGGGCTGATCGGATCGCAAGGCATTCTTCCGGCCGTCGAGTATCTGCAGGCCGCGCGAAATCTGGGCGCTCTGCGCTTCTGGTATATTCCTACGCTTCTCTGGTTCTCCGGCAGCGACCACCTGTTGATGGCCATCTGCTGGGCCGGGCTGATCGCGTCGCTGGTGCTTGTTGCGAATGTTTTGCCTCGCGCTATGCTGCTCGTTTGTTTTGTGTGTTTCGTCTCGTTTGTCAGCGCGGCGCAGGATTTTTCGGGCTATCAATCGGACGGCATGCTGCTGGAGGCTGGTTTCCTCTCGTTGTTTCTTGCACCTCGCGGACTCTTTCCAGGTTTTGCGACAGATCAGCCTATCGCTCGAGCACCGATGTTTCTGCTGCTATGGGAGTGGTTTCGAATTTACTTTGAGTCCGGCCTGGTCAAGCTCCTGAGCGGCGATCCGACATGGCGCAACCTGACAGCCTTGTACGAGTACTATCAGAACGGCCCGCTGCCTACGTGGATTGGCTGGTACCTGCAGCATCTTCCGAACTGGTTTCACATCGCTACTGCAGCAGCCACACTGGTGATGGAACTCGTTCTGGTGTGGATGGCTTTTCTTCCGCGCCCGTGGAAGATCGCTTGTTTCTTCATCGTCACGCTGTGGCAGGTCGGGGTTATTGCCACCGCGAACTATACCTTTCTCAACTACCTCGTTCTCATACTTGCGATCCTCCTTCTCGACGATGCGTTTTTGAAGCGTATTTTTCCACGGCGTTGGCGGGCGAATCTCAACCACGAGACACACGCTGCAGCAGTTCCTGAGGAGGCAAGCTTGAACAGTGAGGAAGACGGGGTTCCGATCGAAGTAAGCCGTTGGCCATCGATCCGCGCCGCCATTCTTGCCGTTATGCTGACGTGGATCTTCTACGCGACTACTGTTCCTTTGGTACAGATGTTCTGGCGCGGAGCTCCGCTTCCTACAAAACCTGTGGCCGCACTCGACCCTCTACGCATTGCGAATGCGTATGGGCTGTTTGCGGTGATGACACCGCATCGATATGAGATCGAGTTTCAGGGATCGAACGATGGAGAGCATTGGGTTGCTTATCCCTTCCGCTATAAGCCGCAGGAGGTGAATGACCGCCCCCGCATCTATGCGCCGTATCAGCCTCGGTTCGACTGGAACCTCTGGTTTGCCTCGCTTGGTCCGTGGCGAGAGAATCTGATGGTTCCGAAGACCGAAGAACTTCTTCTCGAAAACAATCGAGACGTACTCGGACTGTTTGCCGGCAACCCATTTCCCGATGCTCCTCCGCGCGTGGTTCGTGCCGTGCTTTGGCAGTACTGGTTCAGCACACCGGAACAGAAGCGGACCGAAGGCGCCTGGTGGAGGCGGCAGTTTCTAGGGCTGTACGCTCCGACGCTGACTCGGCTTCCCAATGGTCGTTTCGGGATCGTGGATGAGCCTGCTTTTGGGTATCCGAGCATGCCTTGAGACACTCGCTTGTGAGGTATTCGGGGATAGCCTAGCTTGTGACGGTATTGGGGTAGAAGTGGGCAAGCAGGTGGCGATAGTCGCTGCCCTGCGCGGCCAAGGCAGCAGCTCCTCGTTGGCATAGGCCGATGCCATGGCCGATGCCAACGCCTTCGATTCCTGTGGCGGTGCGTGCATATGTGCCGGAGGGTAGTGCTGACCAACCATGGATACGGTCGAGCGCGAGGCGGGCGCGTTCTGTGGTCGGCGGTTGGGCTGCTGAGTCCAAGGTTCGGTGCCACCTCTCGGGATGATTGAGGCAGAGGTCGCAGGCGACGGAGTAGTAGGGGTAGATTGTCGCGGGAAGTCCCAGGCTAGCCAGGGTGTGAGTGTGGCCGCCGCAGCTGCGGCTATACATGGCCGGAAAAGTCTGGCCTTCGTAGGTGAGGTGCAGACCCTTGGTCTGGAGTGCGGCAGTGGCGGCTGAAGAGTTTGGCGGTGGGGCTTCGCGGAGAAACTGGCAGTGCGTGGTATCGCAGAAGTCGAAGCCACTATGGCCAGTGACAGCGGCGAGTAAGAACGAGCGCGACACAATGGCCTGAGCCTGCAGATAGGCGAGTGGGGCGTGAGCGGGGCTCTCGGCGAGGACGATGGAGGCCACGGCAGATTCGCGGTCCATGGTGATGATGGGCTGGAGTGCGTGATTTGTTGGGTGAATCCGGAACTCGAGGGTGGCTGTGTACTGGCGGCCTATGGTTCCGTGGAGCGATGGTGGAGGAACGGCAAGGGTGAACGTGGCGGCTTCGCCCGTGATGGAAGTGACGCCAAGGGTGGTTGAGTTTTGAGTGGCGCCGTTGAGAATCACTTCGAAGCGTTGGCCGGGAGTGGTATAGATGCTGGTTGCGGGGGCTTCGGGTCGGACGAGGACGAGGCTGCCGTCGAGGTGGAAGAGCAGAGGCTGAGCGGATTGCAACGTGAGGTGTTGCGGCTCGAAGAGGAAGAAGACACCGAAGCGGAGGGAATCGCGGTTGCTTTGTGCGAGAGCGAGTCGCGGTAGTGCCACGGTCGCGAGAAGGCTGGCGGTGAAGTCGCGGCGGCTGAGATTACCTCGCATGTGCGACCTCAAGGACTTGAAGCATCTGGGCAGCGATGGGGGCGGTTGCTGCCCCGGTGCTTCCCTGTTGGCGGAGGAGGAGCAGTGTGCGAGGGTTTTCGATGGGTGTGATGGCTATAACCAGACCGTCGGCGTTCGCTATACAGGTGCGATGGTGGCAGGGTGCGGTACCGGTTTTTGCAAGGGCGTCTTCGGAATAGAGAGCGCTGGCTGAGCCCGTGGAAGCTGCCTGACGGAGGCCGACAAGGATACTTGCTGCATCGGGCTGGGAAAGCAGGCTCGCGTAAGCGCGAGCGAGCGCGGCAGGCGCGATCTCCCAGGTGGGTTCAAGGCCTATCAGTGCAGCAGGTGTGGCTCCGGCAGGCGGAGACGGAAGACCCAGGAGTTGCAGGACACTCTGGAGGGCGTCGGGGTCTGTCTGGCGGGCAAGCGCGAGGAAGTAGGCGTTACAGGAGTGGGCGAGTGCGTCTTCGACACCGAGAGAGCCGTGGCCGCGAGGGAGCCAGCAGCGGTCCTGTGTGCCGCGGCAGGTGAGGTGGGGGAAGGTGGTGTGCGTACGGGCGTAGGCAAGAGCGAGAAAGGGTTTGGTGAGCGAACCTACGGGGATGGGAAGGTCGGGATCAGGGCCTTGATGGGAGATGATCTGGCCGCTGGAGAGGTCGAGTACAAGCCAGGAGAGGCGCGGGTTGATAGCTGGGGGCCAACGGTGGGTCAGCGCGGACTGAGTGGATTGGGCATGCAACGAAGTCGAGGTGGTGACTGAGGCTGGTGCGGCGAGTTGAGGGTGTGCCGGTGCGGAGGTCAGCAGGGCAAGAGACAGGGCAACGCGGACTCGGGCTTTCGCACGGAGAGGAGACTGCGCAGCGGCTATCGGGGTTCGGGGCGCCATTGATAGAGGACGGTCTGGTGGACGGTGTTGGGCTGCTGACCGGTTGAAGGGGCAGGGGTCTCGGTAAAGGTTTCGGAGTCGAGGGACTGGAAGGTTGTGCTGAGGCTGGTGATATTGCGAGAGAAGAAGGCCGGGGCGGTGTCGTCGCTTTGGGGGGTGGAGACCGTGTGATCGAACAGGCTGGTGAGGCGTGCGAGATTCGGACGTTCGGCGGTGTGGTGGAAGCCGGCGATGGTGGAGGCGATGATGGGTTTGGCGGCGGCAGCATTGGAGACGCGGAGGAACTGGATGAGGGATTCGGAGTCGGTGGCCAGGATGCAGCGATTCCCCTGGACGGCAAAGGAGAGCGTCTGGAGACCGGAGAGCTGGAACCAGGTGGCAGTTCCCTGCTGGCGTGACTGCCATGCAAGGCCGGCACGACCAATGGTGAGGTGCGGACTTAGAGCTTCGGTCAGGGCGGACTGGACGGATTCTGGATTCCACGGAGCTGCCGCGGACAGGATGACGACGTTGTGGATTGGGAGGAAGAGTGTCGCCGGTACGGTCGTGTTGGTTGTAGAGGAGTAGACGAGCATCGCGTCTGGGTGGGTGGAATTGAGCAGGGCGCGGAGTGAGGCCAGGGCAGCGGTAAGGGGTTGTTGCGGGATTGGGAGGGTATCGATGCGGGTGTCGAGATCGGTGGGGCTGCCCGCGTTTTGCACGGAGAGGTCGGCAACCGGAGCTAAATGCTGGTCACGGAAGGAGGACGGCGAACGGCTGAGTAGCTTGTCGTTGAGCGCGTCGACGATCTCGGGCGTTGTGGGTTGGGCGGTGGCACGGTAGACGCCGGCGTTGGCCGGAAGAAGTTGCAGGAGTGGAGCGAGGTCGGCGGTCGGGAGGAGATTATCGGATGTGGTGGGGATGAGGACGCGATCTTCGCGGAAGGACTGCTGGCCCAGGTAAAGGTTGGAGACGGCGGAGCTGAACTGCTTGAGCTCGGTGATGTTCTGCTGGACCCAGTAACTGCGGAAGTAGGGAGTGGGAAGGATTCGCGCGAGGTTGAGGGTCATACGAAGGGCGGGCTGTTCGTATGAGGGTGGTTTGGCGGCGGCGATGGATGTGGTGTACCAGGGTTCGGTGTGGAGGGAGGCGTCGCCCTGATGCTGCATAAGGAGCAGAGCGTTGGCGAGGAGGTCTTCTCGGGTGGCGAGCAGGAGGTAGTCCCCATGGATGGCGAAGGCGACGGTGCGCTCAGGCTCACCCTGGGTTCGGAGGTAGAAAGAATCGTCGCCAGCCTCGCGGAGCTGGAATTTGCTGCGGAGCTGAAGGAGTTGAGTCTGCTCGGCTGCGGCGGAGGGCATGCGAGTGATGTAGAGGAACTGGAGATTGCCGATGTCGTACCAGGCGAAGATGCTCTGGTGGCCGGCGATCTGTTGGAGGAACTGCATGTCTGGCGGAAGTCCGGCGGAGGTAGCGAACTGGTCCTGGGCTTCGCCGAGGCGGGCGAAGAGGCGAGAGCGGGAGAAGGCTGCATAGTTGTCGCTGGTGAGCCACCTGCGCTGCTCGGAGGAGGCAGTCCAGGAGGAAAGCAAGGCGGCGAAATCGTTGGCTTCGATGGAGAGAAGAGAGCCTTGTGGGACAAAGGCGGATAACGGGGTGGGCGGCGGAGTGGTCGATTGGTAGGCAGCATAGAGAATGCCCACAGTGATGAGAGGCGCTGCGACGACTAGAACGATCCATTGCCGGAGGGTTAGTTTGAGGGTCATGGCTGGACCTTCTGAGAGCTGGTGGTGAGACGTGGGCGAACGACTACGGCTTGGTTGAGGACGGGTTGGATAACAGGACGGCGGGACTGGTTTGCGTTCGCGAGTTGGATGCGGGCTTCGGCTGCGGTGAGGCGTGTCGTAATGGTCTGGCCGAGGGCTGCGTCGCGGTTGAGGACTATGGCCGTTCGGAGGTAGTTGACTGCGTCCTGGTCGTCGCCGTCCTTTTCGTAAAGGGTCGCTACTGCCAAGGCGAATGTGATCTTTTCTTCGGTTGTGCGAAGTAGCTCGGGCAGCGGAGTGCCTATGGATTCATTGGAGTTGAGGTTTTCGATGGAAGGACCGATGATGGCCTGCGACGAAGAGTCGTCCTGATAACCATTTTGGAAGCGGTACAAACCGTTGGTGGATTGCAGCAGGGGCTTGACTGCGGCGAGGGCCTGGTCGTGATGGCCGAGGGCAAACTCGGCTCGGAAGATGGCCAGGCGGAGGGTGTCGCTGGGAGCTGTGGCCATCGCGTCGCGAAGAAGGATGGGTTGAGCGGAGGCTGGAGCCTCTGTCGCCGCGGCGATGCGGGCGGGCACAAAGTAGCTCTGGCTGGCCTGTTGCGGGGTGATGGTCGAAGCAGCCAGTAAGGTAAGCTCGGCACTGTCGAATTGCTTACTTGCCGATGTCAGTCTGAGCGCAGTGGCGGCCTGGGTGCGGACTGGGTAGGACGTCGTGCCTGCGGAGGCGATTGCTGTGAGTGCGGTAGTCGCCGAGGAGGTCTGCTGTGTTTTGAGCTGGGCCATCGCCAGGCGTAGATGGTATGCGGGGTTCCAGGGAGTGAAGTTGGCGAGTGTGGTGAGGAATGGCAGAGCTTCGACGGTGTGGCCGGATTGTTCGAGGAGACTGGCGGCGGAGTCCAGGTTGACGTAGAGGCTTGAGTTGTCGAGGCCGGGGCTGCTGGTGGTGCCTGCGCTGGGAAGCATTACGAGGCGGTGGAGGAGTTCGAGAGCGGCAGCAGTGTCGTCGAGATCCAGGCGGGCCTGGGCCAGGGAGAGGTAGTCAGGCGGGGTCAACTGGTGCTGCTGAAGCTTCTGCTGGAACACGTATTCGAGCAGGAGGCGGTTCGAGGATTTGTCCCCTGTAGCTCGTAGCTGGCTGGCTGTGGAGGCCATCAGTTGCAGGGAAGGCATGGCGGTGGGGTTGGCAGTATATTCGGCCAGGAGAATGGGGATGCTTGCCTGGTGGACGGCGAGTAGGATGCGGGCTTGCTGTACGGCGTCCCGCTGGCGTTCGGTGTGTGGGATGGTATCGAGGAGGGATTGGGCTTCGACATCCTGTTTCTGCTGGATGAGATAGGTAAGAAGCCGGAGGCGAGCCTGGCTGAGGTCGCTGGTGAGGTTGTTGTATTTGGATAAGCTGTCGGTCTGGTTGAGCTGCTGTGCATCGGCGAGCTGGGCCAGTTCGAGCTGGCGGCGGTAGAGGCGGCCAAGGGACTCGCGGGGAAACCAACCGCCTTGATCGGGGGGCGCGAGCTGGTTGAGGATAGTGGACGGATAGCGGGCTGCGTCGGCGGTGGACGGATAGCGGGCTGCGTCGGCGAGGGAGAAGATCCAGGATATCCCGGCGTTCGAAGTGTCAGGACTGGTGGGGTTGGGTGCGGTCAGGGCGATGAGTGCGGAGTGGAGGAGTTCGGCGCTGCGGTAGTTGCCGTTTTTTGCGATGTAGGCGCGGAGGACGATGTCCATAGCGGGACGGAGTTGGGAGCCGAGGCTGCGGTCGTGTGCGTCCTGCGCGATGGCGGCGAAGTCGATCCAGAAGGACTCGGGGACGGCGCGAACGTCGACCAGTTTGCGGAGGAGAGCGAGCGACTGCTGCCACTCCGCAATGGCTTCAGGGCGACGGTTGGCGGACCAGAGCAGTGCCGCGATGGAACGGTGGATGGCAGCAGAATTGGGAGTAAGTTCGAGGGCGTGGTTGTACTCTTCGAGTGCAGCGTTGGCATTGTGGGCGTCGGCGTAGGCCTCGGCGAGTGCGACGTAGCTGTCGGGGGAGGTGGGCCGGGCTTCGAGTCCGGCGGGGAGGAAGTCTTCTGGGTCGGCGGCGGGTGAGGGGGCGAGGGTGCGGTATACGCCGTAGCGCATGCCGTAGTAGAACCAGTCGGCACCCACGAGTTGACGGGAGCGGTCGGGGGGAGTGGCGAGACGGTCGGCAACGGTATTGTCGGCCAGGGTGGCGCGGAAAGCCCCCGTGGTGGAGGGCGACGAGTCGGCGTAGAAGAGGCCGACGAGGGCGGTGGTAGCTGTGGCCCAGACGGGCTCGCGACTGCTGGCGCGAGCGTCGACGGCCGATTGGGCGAGAGATTGGGAGGCGTTAACGAGGATATAGTTGGCGGCTGTGTCGGCGTAGTCGGCGTTGTTGGAGGAGGCCTCAGCAAGGAGTGACCGTTGATCGGTGCGCAGGAGAAGCTGGAAGTAACGCTCGCGAAGAACGGCGTGGTCGTCGGGACGAAGGTCCATGGAACGGAGGACGCGGAGCTCTGCGGTCGGATTGCCCTCGTCAGCCCACGCGTTGACGGCGCGGGTGAGGATCGCATCCCGGGTAGAGGCCGGACGCGCAGCGGCGAAGGCCTCCAGGGTCTGAGCGCGGACCGCGTTGTCCATACGCTGCTGTTCGAGGGTGTCGTACTGGGAAAGCTGAGCGTTGCCGATCTTGCCGCCAGCAAGGAGGAGGTCTTTGCGCCACTGGGCCTCGCGATCCTTGAGACCAGCCGCTTCGGCGGCGGGGATCCAGGTGGAGGCGACCTCGGCGGCGGGTTTGCCGGTGCGCTGCATATCGAGGAGCTGCGCATAAGCCAGTTTCTCTTCCGGGGTATAGAACTGGGCCACAGTAAGGCCGATCTGCCGGAGGCCGTTTTGGAAGCTGCCCTGGGCCTGGGTGTAGCGCTGAGCGATCAAATTGCGACGCCATTCGTCGTCGCTGACAGAGGCGATGCCCTGTTTTTCCACCTGCTCGACCACCACGTTGGGGGACGATGGAGATGCCGTAGCGGCGGCGGCGAGGGAGCTTTCCATTGTGCTGAGAGCATCGGCGGACTGACGCTGGCGCGTGAGGATGCGGACGTAGGTCAGGAGGCCGTCACGGTTGTCTGCGGAGGCCAGGAGGTCGTTCCCCGCCAATTTGACTCCCTGCTCGGCAAAGGTGCGGGCCTGGTCGAGCAGGTTCCAGGCTTCGAGCTGGGCGGCGGCCTTGAAGTTATTCTGCGCGGCGGTGGGGCGACCATCGATATAGGCGGCCTGCAGAGCGCGGACTGCAAGATCGTTCTTGCCCTGGCGAGCCCGGGCCTCAGCGGACTTCAGCATCCACTGCGGATCTTTGTAGGTGAGGAGATAGAGGTGGTCGTAGTCAGCGCAGGCGGCGTCGAAGTTCTGCTGATGCTCTTCAAGGTCGGCGCGAGCGATATAGAGATCGGGACGGTCTTTGCGGATGGCGATGGCCTTGCCGTAAGCGGTGAGTGCGGCGGGATAGTCCTCAAAGAGAGTATCGACGCGGGCGAGGGTGATGGCGAAGCGGGAGTCGCGGGAGGAGTAGGCGACGGTCTTGTTGAGAAAGGCAGTGAGTTGCTGCTTGCGATCGTACTGGAGGGCGTAGAGCGCGGCGTTCTGGGCGACGTCGGGGTCTTCGGGAAAGGCGCTGATGAGGGCGATGTATTGGGATGTTGCACCCTCGTAATCCTTCATGTGTGTAAGGGCGACGATGAGGCCCTTACGGAGGAGTGCGGTCTTGTCGCGGCGTGTTTCTGCTGGCAGATTTGCGGTGTTAAGTGTGGCTAGTGTGGTGGTGTAGAAGTCGCGTAGGCCGGCATCGTCCTTGGCGAGGGCGTAGCTGTCTGCCTGCGTGGCGAGGTAACGGGGGTCATAGGGGTCGGCGGCGAGGAGAGGGGCGAGCAGGGAGCGGGCCCCTGCGTAGTCGCCACTCTGATTGGATTTGGTGGCGGCCTCGAGGATAAAGGCGCGGGAAAGCTCGGGATTGGCCTCGCGGGAGGCTTGCGTGAGGGTGGCGATGGCCTGTTGGGGGTGCTTGTTGTTCCAGTAGAAGTCGACGGTGGAGCGGACTACGCCGAGAAGCCTGGGGTTGTCGCGGTGAACGGACTCGACGATGGCCTGGGCAGCGGCGAGGTCTTTGCCGTCTGTGAACGACTGAACGAGGGTGTACTGGAGCTGGATTCGCTGGACAGGATCGGCAGAGAGTGCGATCTCGCGTTCGAGGGCGTGGCGGTAACCGGGCGTGAGCTGGTGCTGTTGGGCGAAGGCGGCGAGCTGCCCTGCCTGATCGGAGGTGGTGGCGCGGGTGATGGCACTATCCACCAGGGAGGCGATGCTGGTCTGCTGGTGGCGAGCGGTGAGAATGTCGACACGGAGGCTGAGGGTGGCGAGAGTGGGGTCGGCGGCGACGGCCCTGGCGGTGGCTTCGTCAATGAGTAGAGCGTACGCGGGGCGGTTCGCGAGAGTGATGAGGCGGGCGCGGGCACTGGAGTTTGGCTCTTCTGCTACTGCAGCTGTTACATACTCGGAGACGGCCTGGGCGGGAGCGTTTTTATTTTCGGCGATGGCTCCGGCCTCGTAGCCATAGAGAGCGGGGGCGTGGAACTGTTTGCGGGCAGCGGCGAGTTGGGCGAGCGCGTCGTCGAACTGGAAGTAGTCCCAGAAGATTGTTGCGGATTGGAGGTAGCCGTCAGGCTGGCCAGGATGGATGGTGGGGATACGGCGCCAGTACGGCGAGGCAGCAGCGATCTGGGCCTGCGCGGAGACAGCGATGGCGGTGGACTGCGAGTCGGCGTAGATGTCGCCGATGCGGGCGAGGCGGTCGAGGTTGGCGGGATCGGCGACCAGCAGGTTCTTCTCGATAGCAACGGCCTGCGCGGTCTGGGTGGGATCGAAGTAGGCGAGGGAGCGGAAGATGCTGGAGGCTTCCTCACCCAGGGGGATGTCAGCGGGGTAGGCGCGGACAAGGCTGCCGAGTAGGGGAGCCGCGGCTTCGAAGTGAGACTGCCAGGCGTGGACTTCGGCGAGCTCGTGGGTGGCGGCTGGGTTTTGCAACTGCTGGGATGCCGCTGGGACGAGTTGCTGGAGAGCTGCCAGTTCGGCGTCGAGTTTGCCGGCGCGGCTGAGGTTGTCGAAGAACTGGTTGCGAAGATCGGCGGCCTCGAACCAGTGCTGGCGGAGGAGCAGGTCGCGGGCGGCGGGGTCGTAGGTGTCTTTCGCCTGATAAGCGGTGAGGAGGTTGCGGGTAAAGCGAAGTTCGTGGGGGAAGCGCTCGTGGGCGTAAAGGTTGAGTTGGAGATAGAGCTGCGGTCCGCTTTGGTTGACGATGGAGAAGTACTCTTCGAGGCCGGTGCCGCGGAAGGTGTCGACGACCTGCCGGGTGAGGGTGGCAAAGTCCTGCTGGCGCTGGAGTCGCAGGTAGAAGCGGGCCAGCTTGTCGTAAAAGGTAGTGCCGGGAAAGCGGGCGATCGCGCGGCGGTAGACCTCCTCCTGCTGGGCGGCAAGATTGTTCTGTTGAAGAAAGTCGGCGAGACGCTCGTAGAGAAGCGGGTCGTCAGGGTTGCGATCGATCTCGCGGCGAAGGACGGCAAGTGCTTCGGGGAGACGCTGCATCGTGGTGAGACGGCCGAGGTAGCGCTCAAGGAGTTGGCTGTAGGTCAGGTTGTCCGCAGGGGTGGCCACAATGTTGCGGGTCGTGGTGAGGTCGAGGGCGCGATCAAGATCGGGCCTGATCGAGGGCGCCGGAGTGGACACCTCTGGTTGTTCTTCTGCCCGCGGGCCCGGCTCCTGCGTAGATGTGGCGGAGGCGGTAAGGGGCTGGCCCAGAGCGTTGCGGGCGAGTTCGGAGAGTAGTACGTCATAAAGGGCGAACTCTGCGGGGTTGCTGGTGCGGGCATAGGCGTCGGCGATGATGATGGCGACGGGGAAGCGTTCGGGTGTGGTGGGGAAGGCGTCGAGGAAGGCTTTGCCGGCGGCGATGGTAGCTGGGTCGTCGCCGTAAGCGGCGTAGGCGCTAACCAGCGCGGCATGCAGGGACGCACGGGAGGATGCGGTAGGGAAGGTTTTGTCGAGCAGGGCGAGGAGTTCCGCGGCTTTCGCACGGCGGAAGTAGGGGGTGGCGCGCTGCTCCTCCTCGTGAAACTCGGTGGCGGGACTGGTGGAGTTGAGCCAGAGGGAGAGGATGCCGTTGAGGTAACCGGGGCCGCGATCGATAGTCGCAATGTCACGATAAAGGGAGAGATTGCCAGAGCCGAGGTCGATGGGCTGCTCAGGTGCGGTGAGTAGGATGCGAACGATGCTGCTAAGGGCGGTCTCCTGGGGAGACTGTGGAGTGGACGTGAGTTTGCCGGGTGTGTTGTAGAGCGCGAAGTCATACCGGGCGGTCTGCTCGTAGAGCCCGACGTCGTTGAGCAATGTGGCGATGGTGTAGAGTTCGTCGGGGGTCCAGACGGCTTTGCGGGACTCCTTGCTTAGGCGGTACTCGTCGAAGGCGCGGGCAGCGGCCGCGAGGTTTCCCTGCTGCTGGAAGTAGTAGAAGATGCGCGCGGCGGCGGCCAGGTCGTCGGGGTTCCGGGCAAGTTGAGCGCGGGCGGCGGCGAGCATGGCACGTTCCTGGTGCTGCGCGGCGAGCATGCCGAAGTAGCTCTGGACGAGTTCGGCGGGCCAGAGGGGTTGAAAGTTGGCGTCGTAAAGGGCGAGGGCTTTCTGCGGGGAGCCGCGCCGGTATTCGACAAGAGCGGAGGCCTTGACGGGGAAGATGGCGTCCTGTGGGAAGGCGCTCTTGTAGTCGGCAATGGCGGCGATGGCCTGATCGAAGCGCTGCTGGTGGATGAGGGTGTTGATGAGCGCGGCGCGGACAGACGGCTCGGCGGGGTAGCGGTGGATCCAGGCGCTGTAGGTGGTGAGAGTGACCTCGGGCGGGAGGGCCTGGTCGTTGGCGAGCATGAGGATGCGATCGTAGGCCTGCCAGGAGCGCTGTTTTTCTACTGGAGTAAACCTCTCAGTAGCCGGAGAAGGCGCGGCAGCTACGGCTGTGAGAGTGGCTATCTCCTGCTGAGGCTGGAGGCGGCGGTGGTAGAAGTCAGCCAGGTCGAGTTGCGCTGCCGAGGTGTCTTTGGCCCGGGCGGCGTAGGCCTTCCAGTCTGCTTCAGCGGCGGTGAACTCGAGTGCCTGCTCGTCGGTCTGGGCGCGAAGGGCGTAGAGTTCGGGATCGGCGGGATTTTTGGCGACGAGCGAGGAGAGCTCGGTGCGGGCCTCGGCGGGTGGACGCGGGTAGAGGGTGCCCAGACCAGGGATGTCCATGAGGCGGTAAAGGGCGGACTCGATGGAAGAAGCACTGACGACCTGCTGCATCCAGGCAGGAAGATCGGCATGGGCTTGAACCGCGGAAGCGATGAGGATTGCGGCGGCAGCCGTGGCGAGGAATAACCCTCGCCTGAAGGTTCCGACGTGCAGGACCCATTTGATCGACGCGAGTGGTGCGGACGAGCTAGGGGATGACTTCAATCTGCACCTCCTGTGAGCCGATGTTGTGGGCAATGTCCTCGGCGGTAACGGAGAGAGTGTAGGTGCCGGGAGCGAGAGTGTCGGGGATACGGAGCTGACCGGTGCTGGCGGTGGCGGCAGCGTTCCAGCGGAGATCGAGCGCTGGGGCACCCTGCAGGCGGGCGGTCAGAGTGCGGGTGGTGGCGGTGGCTCCGGCGCGAACAAACATGAGGTCGCCGCGATGGTAGCGGGTGTGGTCGAGGGAGATACGGACGGCGGGAGGGGTGGAGGCGATGACAAATGTCTTGGCCTCGGACCACGTATGGCCGGCGGCGTCACGAAGGAGGAGCCGGACGGTGTAGGTGCCGTCCTTCATGTCTGTGGGAGCGAGGAAGCGCGTCTCCCAGAGGCGGTCGGGGTCGCGTTTGTTCTGGTTGTCTTCGGATTCAATATGGCGGAGAGATTTAGTGAGGCCGAAGGGAAAGAGGGCGATGACGGAGGTAATGGAGGGATCGGTGTGGACGCGGAGGACGGGATCGCCGGGGCGGATGACGCGCGGGCGAAGGAGCGAGCGGGGGACGGCGAGGAAAGAAGTATATGGGGTGACGAATTTGTAGCGGCGGGAGAGCCGGATGATCTCGTCGATGGCCTCGCGGGTTTCGCCGTCGCGGGCGATCTGATCGAGCAGGGCGTTGACGCGGGCCTGGGCCCAGAGGCGCGGAAGCTGCGGGTGGGCGAGGGACTCGGCGGGCAGATCGAGGCGGGTATGGGTATTGAGTTCGCTTCCAGAGGCGGCGAAGGTGATGTTCTTTGCGGGTGCAGTGTAGTCGCCGACCCAGGACGCAATGCTGCCGGCGTAGTTGGAGTCATCGAGTGGGTAGAGGGTGTGGATGGCGTTGGGGTTGACAGTGAGGCGGAGGTCGGCGATGGGGCGGGTGGTAATGCGGGAGAGGAAGCTGGTGAGTTTAGCCTCCAGGGGCTCGGTGGAGAGGACCGACTCGAAGACGCCGTCGTTGCGGGCAAATTGACGAAGGAGGGGCAGGTTGGCGTCGTCCCCTAAGGCGAAGACGTGGGTGCGGGGATGCTGCGGGGACTGCTTCCACTGCTGAGCGTAGTTGGCGGCGAGTTTATGGGTGAGAACGGAGGTGCCGCGGTCGGAGCCGCCGTCGGTGAGAAGGATGAGGCTGCTGTTAGGTAGGGTGCACTGCCCGAGTCCGGCGGTAAGGGCTTTGCCGAGGTCGGTGCCTCCACGGAGGCGACTGGCGCGGACGAAGTCGAGGGCGTGCTGGATGCTAGCTGGATCGACGGCGATGGGCTGCGGCTGGAAGCTGACGATGTCCTGGTTGAAGAGAAGGAGGTTGAAGTGGTCGGCGGGCGTGAGGCCGTGGAGGATCTTTTCAAGAGCGGCATAGGTGCGTTCGAGCTTCTCCCACTGCATAGAGAGAGAGTTATCGAAGAGGATGATGACGCTGCGGGGCTGCAGGGCCGTGGGTTGCGCGTCTTTGGAGTCGCCGATGAGGACCTGGGCGAGAACGAAGCCGGGCTCGGTGGCCAAAGTGGGAGTTTTTTCGTCGGGGGTTGGAAGGATAGGGCGGGGGTTGCGGTAGGTGGTGACTGAGAGAGTGTTAGCAGCGGCTGCGTCGAGCTTCCACTGGGCTGTGAAGTCTTCGGCCAAGTCGAAGTTGCTTGCTTCGAATGTCCCGATGGCGGTGTGCGCGTCCTGCTGCGTGAGCTTTAGGGGCACAGACCTGCTGAGGAACTGGAGATCCTGCATGGGGGTTGCGGAGTGGAGTTCGAGACGTAGCAGGAAGTGCTTTGCGGATTGCTTCTGGTAAGCGGTGGGCTGCATCGGCAGAAGGAAGGCCTGCTGAAAGCGGGAGACGGGTAGGGTCTGGTGGTACTCGAGCTCGAGGCGCTTGGTGCCATAGGCGGGAATGGGGACGATCTTGGCGCTGAAGGTGGAGGAGGCCTTGGGATCGGAGCCGTCGCGCTCGCCGGCTTCGAGGAGGCCGGGGTCGATAGCCTGGAGGCGGGCGTTTTCGTAGAGCTCTTCGGCGCGTTTGCGCTCAAGAATGACGGCTGGGATGCGAACGGGGCCGTCCCAGGTGGCGAAGTCGGAGACGGTGCTGCCCGAGGGGAGGGCAAAGACGTAGCTACCTTCTTCAACCTGGTTGGTGTGGTTGGCGAAGATTTGGGTGATGAAGACGCGGGCGTCGCCGTTGTCAATGGTGATAGTGACGGACATTTCCTCGAGGGAGAGGATGGCAGGGTCGGGCTGCTGATGGTCGCGAGGGATGAGGACGCCGGAGTCGGCGTAGACACGCGAGGAAACAAGTAGAAGCAATATCAAGGCGGTGCGTATCAGGCGTTTCACGTCATTCACCGGGCGAGTCTGCTCTCTGTAATGTGGACGATGCCGTTCTCGGTGCCGACGTAAAGTTGGTCGTCGTGCTCGGCGAGCGCGGTGACGTTGAGCGACGGCAGACCGGCGGTGATGCTCGACCAGTGGCGCGCTGTTCGGTCGTAGACAAGAAGTCCGTCGCCAAGGGTACCGGCGAAGACATGCCGCGTGGTGACGAGCATAGCGTTGGGATTGATTTCGGAGGAACGTGTTGCGCCTTCCATGGCCGTGATGTGGCCGGAGGCGTCGAGCTGCATGACGCCGGAACCATAGGTCCCGACGAAGAAGTTGTCTTCTGTGATGTCGCTGACGGGAACGATCGCGGTGATCCAGTTCTGTTTGAGACCAGAGTTGGCGGTGGTGAGGTTGCCGTGGACGACTCCGTCGTTGAGGAGCGATATGCCGCCGAGGGTTCCTGCCAGAACGCGGGTTCCGCCAGAGTCGCTGGCGAGAGCGTAGACGTGATTGTTGATCAGGCCGTGGAAGGCGTAGAGGCTGTGCAGGCCGGTCGCGTCAATAAAGGTAAGTCCGGCTGGTGTAGCGAGGGCGAGGCCATCGCGAGTACGGGCGATATCGGTGACCTGATCGGAGATGAGGCCGTCGCGGCGGAGGATCGTCTGGCGCGGATGGCCCGTGGGATCGAAGAGAACGAGGCCGTTGGCGGTTGCGACGTCGACGGTGTTGCGGGCGGGGTCGAGGAGGATGCGGTTGACGCAGAAGATATGGTCGTCCTCAATATGGCGAGCGGAGGCTTCGCCGGTGCGAGAGGGCGTGAGGATGTCGAGACCGTGGTCGAAGTAACCAATCCAGAGGCGTCCGTCGGGATCGAAGCTGAGCGCGGAGATGTTGCTGTCGGCGAGTTTGGACGGAGTGGCAGTGAGGATGGGTTGCCATTCGCCGGAGGGTTCGCGGCGGGAGACGCCAGTAGGGGTTACGGCCAGGAGGTTATCTCCCTTTCGATTTTGGCTGGTGACGACGAGGTCGCTGGCAGCGAGTAGATCGTGTGAGGTGGCGTTGTTGGTGTGCCTGTCGAATCCTGGATTGAGTGGAATTTCACGGATTCCCTGGTCGATGGAGGCGATGGTGAGAGTCGCTCCGTCTGTGGCGAGAGTATGGGCAAAGAGTCCAGGAGCGAGGATGCGTGCGGGGCGGCCGTCGAGAAATTCGGCCACACCGAGCGGAGTGCCTACGAAGACTTTGCCGGGAGCCAGGGCGATGGACTCGACCTGCTGATCGGGCAAGCCGGAGGTCGAGTCGAAGGTGCCGAGCTGGCCAGCGTGCCAGTGGAAAACGCCGTGGTTGCGGGTGCCGATCCACAGATCACCCGCGTCCCCGGCCAGGGCGGTGATGACGAGGTTGGACAGGTTGGCATGAAAAGGAGCGAGCGTTCTGCCATCGTAGCGGAGCAGCCCGAGTTGGCGAGTGCCCAGGAGTAAATCGCCGGAGGCCATGGGAAGGATCGCGGTAATGTCGCGGGCGGCTGCAAGCCGGGGGCGGAGTTGACGAAGGTTGGCGCCGTCGTAGAAGAGGACGCCCTCGCCGTGGGTGGCGAGCAACAACTCAGAATGGCCGACACCCCGCAAAGCTCCGGTGGCCATGCGGACGATGGGAGCGGGCGGAAGATCCAGCCCGGTGCGCCATAAGTGCGGGTTGGCTTCGAGCGTCGGGAACTCCGCGAGGCCGCCAGAGCCAGCGAGATAGAGCCTGCCCTGAAAGACGGCAGCTGTGCTGTAGCTGGAGGGGGTAGCAAGAGATTCGAAGCCGGGGTTGTCGAGGTGGGTGACGGTAGTGAGGTCGAACGCCAGGTTACCCTCTTCAGCGATTTGGGAACGGGCGTGCGCTAGCGAGTGCTGGACGCGAGCCGCAACGAAGAGTCCCGCACCCAGCAGGAGAGCGACTGGGAGAGCCGTTGCAGAAATAACGAATTTTCGCATCGGTCTCCGAGCCTTCGCTTAATGAATCGATTTGGGCGTCAGAGTAGCACAATTGGAGGCTGTGAAAAATTGGACAAACCGCTCCCTAACTTCAACGCTGTTGGTTAGGCAGATCAACGGTCACGCACCTCCAACTGGATCGGACGAGCGGTCGAATTCACGTCCGGATCGTAGTATTCGTACACGCGGGATTGGAAGGTTCGGGCGCGGATTGGATACTTTGCTCGCAAACGAAAGTTGAGAATTACAGTTTGCTTCGGTGACAGCGCATTGAAGTAGAGGATTGCCTGGGTCGCGGTGAGGCTGAACTTTTCCAAGCGGCCGCTTCCGACGCCGGCGCTTTTCTCCTGGAAGGATTGCAGGTCTTCACTGAGCAGATCGAAACCGGGCGGGATACCGAGGTCGACCATGACCATGTTGGCGGTCTTTGGGAGATTATTCCTGACTGTGACAGTGGCGGTGGCGATGTCATTCTGGGCGAGTTTCGTGCGATCGTAGGCGACATCGATCGAAAGCGGTTCGAGCGCGGGCTTTTCATCCCACGGTGTGAAATAACGGCCCACTACCTGGTAAGCCAGGCCGCCTGTACCCTCAAACTTAAGCTGCACGGAGACTGACTTCTGCGCGTCGATATTCTTGAAGACGAACTGGTGAAGAAGATCGTTGTTCTCGGGTGTCAGCTTGAGGGTTTCTACGGGTTTGTCGTTGAGGATGACTTGAAGCGAGCCGCGGACATCCGAAGTGCTGAGCTGTGAGGCGAGCAGAAGCGAACGCAGCGCCATGATGGTGGCTTGCGTAGTGCCCCAGTTGCCCGAAGCCTGCTTCTTCGAAGAGATGAAGTTGAGAGCTTTGCGGGCAGTCTCGGATGCCTGTCCCCACTTGAGGAGTGCTTGGGTGGCGAGGCCGGTCGTTTCAATCGCTGCGCTCGATCCAGTTGAGTAGACACCGGTCTCTTCGACGGTCCAGTAAACTTGATCGTCCTTTTCCATCCGAGCGTCGATGAGTGCGTGCATGGATTGACGAGTGAAGTCGCGGTCCTTGCCATAATCTGCTGCGAAGTTGGCGATGAGGGCGAAGGTGTAAGGGTCAGGCTTTGAGTTCGAGTGGGACTCGACGAATTGTTTAGCCCTCTCAACGGTCGGCCCTTGGTAGCCGCTATTAGCGAGCGACCAGGCAATGTAGGCAGTGATGCGGAGAACGTCGGAGTTGTAGCGATTGGTTGCCCCCTCATTGATGAAAGAGGTGTCGGGCTGCCAGCTGCCGTCAGGTTGTTGCTGGTGTGCGAGCCAGTCGCGTGTGCGCTCGATGAGTCGGGGGTCCACGTCCGAGACTTTGGACATGTCATTGAACTCCATGAGGCCATAAGCAGTGAGGATCTTGTTAGCGGGGGCCTGACCAAACCAGGAGAAGCCGCCACCCGGAACCTCAAAGGTGAGCAGGCGCTGGTAGCCATTGGCGATGTAGCCCTCGGCTTTAGCATGAACCTCTGGAGTGAGCTTCTTCGTACGCTTCATGTAGTCGAGCGCAAGGACATTGGGATAGGTGCTGGAGGAGGTCTGCTCGAAGCAGCCGCCGGGCATGCTGAGGATACTGTCCATGCCTTCGATGACCTGACTGAGCGGACCGGGATAGACCCTGACAAGGATGCTCGTCGCATCGGGTATCGAGGCGGCGGGAAAGTGAAGATCGTGTCTGGCAGATGTTTCGAGTCTTCCGTTGAATACCAGGTTCCGCTCGCGGCCATTAGGAATGACCTCGATCTCGCGGACAACAATGTCTTGACGTTCGTCGCGGTTGGAATCGCCATTCATACGAGCGGAAAGCGTTAGCTTGAACTTGCCAATACGTTTGGTGTTAAGGGTAAAGCTCGAGCTGCCGACGCGGCCCGCTTCAACGCGAACGGTCTTTTCGGAGCTATCGTTATCGAGCGCAAACCAATCCTCAGGCTGAAGCTTGAGGCTGACTTCGCCCGGCTTGCCGGAATAGTTGTAGATGGCGACCGGAATTGAGACGCGATCGCCTTGTGTGAGGGTGACGGGAAGATCGAGTTCCACGAAGAAGTCCTGAAAGACTTTCAGGCTTGAGGTGCTACTGCCGAGCGCACCCGATTGTGTGGAAGCAAGCATCGCCATGCGCCAAGTCGTGATGGAGTCGGCTATGGGAACGGAGATACTTGCATTGCCTTTGGCATCCGTGATGATCTCGGGATTGATATAAAGGGCTTCGGGAAAATAGGAGCGAACATGCGGCGCGGTGGTTGAGGCGGCTTTGAGGACTGCGGCGAAAGAGCGGCCCTCGATGGCCAGGCCGCCGACAGCACCATTGCCGACGGCAACACCTGCCTGGAAGTTCTGGGTGAGCGGCATCGCCGCGGCAACCGGGCCGCCGATGGCTACCTCGTCAACCATGCGCAGCGGAACTGCCCCAGCAACCATCACAGTTTCGGTTACGTTGGCGACAGCCAGAGTAGCGGAGAGGACGGCGCGATCGCGAGGCTGTAGAGAAAAACCCCCTGAGAGATCGAGAAAGCCGGAAGCAGTTATGTCCGCCTGATAACGGCCTACGGGCATGCCCGCAAAAGTGAACTGCCCGGCGGCATTGCTGCGGGCTGTGCGGGTGTTTTGCGCAAAGCGCTGGTGGAGAGTGATCGTGGCACCAGGAATGACGGCGCCCGTTTGATCGATAACCGTGCCTGTAACCTCCGCGTGTTCTCCGAAGGGGCCACGATCGTGTTCGATTTTGAGGTCAATCGAATCGCCGCGGCCGGACTGATGGATGATGCTTCCGGAGCGCTCTTCAATGTAAGCAGTGAGGTCGTCCGCGTTGTCGAACTCGCGATCCGGGCCGGCGCTACGGATGCGGTAGAAATGGTTCCTCCCTTGACTCCAGCCAGTTGGTTCTATGCGAAAGGGTGTATTCCATGAATCGTGTGGGCGTGAACCGTCGCTAAGCGTAACCTTTGCGAATGCTGCGATGATGTCTTCGTCGGCTGGATGCCCCTCGAGATTCCGGCTGAGCTTTGCAGCAACGTCGCTGACCTGTTGGATGAATGCTACTTGATAGCGTTGCCGATACTCAGAGTATTTGTCCTGTGGCAAGCTGCGGCCGAATTCAGTGTCGAGCTTCGCAGGATTGGCCATCTCAGTGGCAGCGAAGAGAGCGCGTGCAGCAAGCTCATGCTGTTCGTTGCTGGACGAATCAGCAGGCTCGACAACGTTCTCCATAGAGAGGGAGTGGATCTCGTAGCGCGGCTTCATGACCTCCTGTTCGAGATAGAAGAAGACCTTGGCGAACCCCGGCTGTTTTTCTGCGAGCGCGAAGACGGCTTCATCGACGATCTGCAGTCCCAGAGCAGCACTAACGCCTTCACCGCGAGAGTTGGTGACGTGGAAGTTTACGCGTGCATCGGAGCCTGGTTTGTAGACAGGCGCATCGGAGGTAGTTTCGATCTTTAGTTCATCGGCGGGCTGAACGAAGATGAGACGATGGTCCGCAACGGGCAGGGCGTCACGGCTAAAGAGATAGGCATCGATGTCAAGCGTACCCGGCATCTCAGGCGTCGCGTTGAGCGTGAGGTCGGCTTGTCCGTTTTGCAGGTCGAGGTCACGCGTAAGTATTGTTTGGCCGTTCTTGACGACGTCGACGTAGACGGAGCCACTGGCCCGCGTAGAGAAAACTTTCAGTTGGATGCGATCACCGGTCTTGAACACCGAGCGGCTGGTGCGGAGGAGAATCTGGTCCGTGCCGGAGCGTGTCTGGAGGGGCACATCAGTGGAGGTACGGTTTCCATGGTGATCGTCAGCCTCTACGCGGAGGGATTCCGTGCCAGGGCCAGGGTTGAAGCGAACAACAGCGACGCCGCCGCTATCGGTGGAAACCTGTTGATCGCCACTCGGAAGACGAATAGTGAGAGAAGTGTTGGCCGGGGTACCGTCAGGATAAGAACTGAGAATGAAGACCTGGTTTTCGATGCGCGGTATTAAAGTCCCTCCCTCGGGTACTGCGGTGATAAGTAGGGGCGACTGACTGATCGTGATGGGCTCGCCACGAGTCTCCGAATGAGCAGCCGAATCTTTCACAACAGCCTCGACGAGAGCACGAGCGGCGCCCTGGTTCAGCGGTCGTCCGGCGAAGTACGTGGGGAGCTTGAGGTCGAAGTGGAAGACACCATCGCCGTCGGTTTTACCGCTTACCGAGGCTGCCTCGAAGACGGCGACGTCCATGCTCGAGGCCTTAACGCTAATCTCGGCGTGCTCTACAGGCTTACCGAAAAAGTAATTGGCCTGAACGGTACCGATGACGTGATCTCCAGGTCGGTAATCGCGTTTCGGCTTGTTGTTCTTTTCGGAAAACTCGACGGCGACCTTGAATCTGGGCAGGACGTATCGTTCGACATTGATGGCGATCTCTGAGGTGCTCGCAGGAGCGGATGGTTCACCTATAAGCGCACGAAGATGGTATGTGCCAAGGTTCACTTCCTCGGCGAGCGAAAACTCAGTGGAGGCGACGCCAAACTTGTCGGTTGTGGTTGATTTCTTGAAGACCTTATTACCGCGTGAGTCTTCCAGCTCGAAAGTGAGTTTACGATCTGACTCGGCCTTGTAGTTAGAACGGTCAAGCGCAAGCAATCGAATATGAATGGTTTGGCCGGGTTGATAGATAGGCTTTTCTGTGGTCAAGAGGATAGACGCCTTATCTTCAAGTTGAATTGGTTGAGTGAATTCGGTCGCGCCGATAGGCGTCTCAGCCAGATAGCGCATCTCGTACTTGCCTGCGAGGTCAGTGGGAAAGCGAAATTGGGCTTCGACCGTGCCTCGGCGGTTCAGGCGACCGGAGAAGAGCAGGCGTGGCAACTGATTGGGAATAAGGAGTTCTATGCGCAGCGTGCCGATCTCTGCAATATCGCTGTTGGCGTCCGAGACGATGACACGAATTGCGGCCTCACTGCCCGCGAGATATTGGGTTTGGCCAAGGATGTGAACGACAGGACGCCGCAGGATCTGAGAGATGGATTCTATGCCCTCGATCGCGGGAAGAGTGCTGTCGTTGTACTCGAAGCGGTAACGCATGCGCTGCCAGATGATGTCGTCAAAGGGGATTGGCTTCTCAGGTGTGATGATCTGCTGCCAGGAGCCGTCGCCTTTGGCGATGTCAACGGCGCGTTCGACCCGGCCGAGTACGTGGTCTTCGGGATCGAGGATCTCGGTGACAAGTCTGCCTGAGCCCGCGTGTATGGACTGATATGGGATCGTGACGGACAGGCCGCGGTGCGAGTATGTTGCGGCCAGTTGCTGCGTTCGTGCATGTGCAAACGAGAGAATGCCAGCGGCAACAACTACGACAAGAACGAAAGGCACCAGAAAACTGAGAAAAGAGCAAGAACGGCTAATGCGCATCCAAGGTTCTCCTTGTGCGACGCCGATGAACTCTTCATCGGCCGCTGTCTGACTGGAGAACGCCAGGCTTCTTTGAACTTGCAGGAAAAATGAAGATTTATTTTGCGGAGGCCCACAGCCGTTACTTGTGCTTCCAGGTCTGTCCGTCGTTGCTCGTCCACTGATTCCCGTCTTCGGTCGTGATCTCAAAGAGCGGAAGCGACTTGATGACAGAAGGCTCGGCGATCTTCCTGTTCGTGGTGGACAACTCGACGAGCGGGACGGGCGCCGCCTCGACCGTGACCGTTTCAGCGGCCGCCCCGATCGGAAGTGTGAAATTGGCGAGACCCTGTTCCGATGAGGTAACACTGACGGACAACACCTGCTCCTGGAAGCCGGGTACCCGGGCCGTGATCTGATAATGGCCCGGGGCGAGACCGCCGACCACATAACTGCCCGAATGATCCGTCTTCACGGTGCGGACGTTTGCTGCTTCAGTGCCCGTGACAACAACGGCTGCATCGGAGATGGCCGCACCGGTTGTATCCGTAACTTTCCCCGCCAGAGTGGAGCTTGCTCCCGGAAACTGTGCGTGAACGGTGCCAGCTCGCAACGTAAAGCTCGACGAAAGGGCAGTATTGCCCGTGGCAATACCGGTGGAAGCGACAGAAGAGGCCAGCGCGACTTTGACTGCGCGGCCTTGCCACTGGGGAGCAATGACCTTCCAGCTCTGGCCTTCATCCCCACTGAAGAAGACCGTGCTCTGCGTATCGATGGCAAGTATCTGGTGGCCGGCTGAGGCCACGGAGATAGCTGGAAGATGACTCGGAAGAGACCGGCTGAAAGCGTTCGGCGTTGCTACGTCGTCAGCGGGCGGTGTAGCAACCATTACTTCAGACCGTCCGAGGGAACCGGCCACTGGCCCGCCCGTAGCAACTGGAGGGGCCATATTAACCGAGTTGAAGAGCTTCTTTTGGAGAGTATCCGCAACAGTAGGCGAAGGGTTCTGGAGCGGGGCTGCACCATTTCTTATGGAGATGCCAACTGCCCCTCCAATGGTTGATGCCGTAGTGGGGCCAGATGAAGACTGGACCTGGGCCCCGAGATCGCGGCTCTGATGGAAAGGAGTAGTGGATTTTTTCGAATTCGTACTGATGGAACTCTTCGTTTTTGAAGGACTCGCAGGACCTCGCCCGGAAAGGGGAGGTGCCTGTTCGGAAGTAGCTGAAGATGACGTTTCGGGAGCGGCAACAGGTGTAGGCGGATGAAGGTCGGCCCTCTGGTTTGCCACTGTGCTGCTTCGCATGGTTTCGGTCCTGCGGATGTGGACAACAACAACGATGGCGAGCGCGGCGACAGCTGTAGCGGCGGGCCACGCGAGTCTCCAGCCGGAAAACCGGGGCTTGCGTACAACGTCATGTTGTGCGCCCAGCGGTTCCTCCATTGGAGGTATGGAGAGCGCTACGATGGAGCGGCAGTCAGAACAGACGGCAAGATGGGCAAGCGTCTGCTCGTACTCATGAAGAGGCAGAGCATGTTCAACGAAGGCGTTGAGTTGGTCCTCGTCTGGATGATGCCCGGGTTGAAGGAGGTCGCTCATAGTGGATCGGATGTTGTAGTAATGGCCGAGGCCGTCTTATCAGAGAACGTGGACGTTTGAGAAGTTTGCAGGAGCGATCGAAGATTTGTTTCGATATCGCGGGGATCGGTGCCGAGGGCTTCCTCGGCGGCCCGTTTACTCAGGCCACCCGACTGAAGATTGTGGAGGAGTTGCTTGCGGAGATCGGCAACCAGGCGCTTGAGTCTCCGGCTGATCGTAGCTTCGTGAACGCGAAGAACGCGAGATATCTGCAGGAGTGTCTGACTATCAAGAAAGTACGAAGCGAGCAGAAAACGGTCCTCAGGCGCAAGGTCTTGAAAAGTGCGGGCGATAGCATGCGTGAGTCGAGTAAGCTCGGAGCCGATCGGCTCGGTAGAAGGTGCTTGCGCAGCGACATCGAGCGTGTCAAGCGGGGCCTCGCGATGGGTCCGGCGGTGGCGATCCACATGCCGCTGAGCCAGGATCGTACGGAGCCAGCCGAGAAGCGAGCCACGGCCGGAATAGGAGGCCAGTGGAGAACGGCGCTGGCCATCGACCTGACGAAGACCATAGAGCTCGGAGTAAAGTGAGTCGGCGAGATCGTGGCCGAGAGTGGCTGACCCGCTGATGGCGATGGCAGCCTGAGTGAGGGGAGCACGGTAGAGACGAAGGAAACGCGCCCATGCGACCTCGTGGCTAAGAGCGCAGGAATGCGCGAGGGCTAGCTCAGAGAGATGTAGTGACCGGAAAAAGGAAGCTTTCTGCGCAGGATCAGGCTGAACGCTTGAAGGAAGACTGTAGTTAAGCTTCGCGCCTACAGAGGCAAGGGCAGCACTGAACTCCTCCAAGGTCAGGCCGCAGGTCTCTGCTTCTGCGGTTAGCCATAGCTCACGAAGCACATCCTTCGGAAGCTCGGACAGATCGAGTTTTTGGTGCCGGGCAGTTGTGGATTGCTGCGCCGTCGGCAAAGCAAGAACAAGATCATCGGGTTGTGACGAGGCCGTCTCCACGTCCATGAAGATACTGCATTTCTCAGACTGCGTGATCCACTTACCAAAAATACTGGCCGTTACTTGATCGCACCAGCTCGGTTTCTATCACTCACATCATTCCACAGTAAGGGTCGCAGTTGTGTTGCGTACTAGACCACCGCTGGCGCCGGTCACCGTGATGACGTATGTCCTCTGAGGCTGGTTGAAGTATCCGCCGCCGCCACAGCCCGTTACGGCGCCGAACGACGACAACGCGAGGAGCAGCCAGAGCGCGAGACGCGCCGGTCCTCTGCTCCGTCTCCGAAGCGCGGCGAACGGCACAAGCAGTAGCGCCAGCACCAATGGCGCCTGTGAATGGCGGCGAAGCGCGACGCTCTGCTTCGGGACGCTAATGATCAGGGTGGACGAGGCGCCGGTTGCCCCCGGTGTAACCGATGCGGGCGTGAAGGTATAGCTAGCTCCCGGCGGCAGGCCCGAGACGGTGAGCGTGACTGCGTTCGTGAACGCCGCGTTCACCGAGGTGACAGCGATGGTGAAGCTCGCCGCCGCCCCGGGAGGAATGATCTGTGGTGGCGTCTTGTTGGCCAGTGCGAAGTCGGCGGTACTTGCGGGAGTGACGATCAGCGATACGGCGAACGAGATCGCCGGAGTATGGTTCGCGTCGCCATTGTAGTGGGCGGTGATGTTGTACGAGCCTGGGGCGAGAGGGCTGAGCGTTCCGATGAGCAGCGTTGCCGTGGTACCGCCGATGGGTGCCGTCCCGAGTGCCGTTGCGCTGTCGAAGAAGGTTACCGTCCCGGTGGCCCCGGCGGTCACCGTCGCGGTCATCGTCACCGCATTGCCGGCGACGACTGGGTTGGGCATGACTGCCAGGGCGACCGAGGTGGCGGCTTGGTTCACCACCTGCGCGAGTGCCGTCGAGGCCGCGCTGTTGAAATTGGCATCGCCTCCGTACTGGGCCGTAATCGAAGGCGTGCCGGCTGCGAGCGCGCTTGTCGTCAGCGTGGCTTTGCCGGCGGTTATCGCTGCCGTGCCGAGCGATATTGTGCCGGCGTAGAACGTAACCGTGCCTGTCGCCGTAGCAGGCACTGTCGCGGTGAACGTGACGGAGTTACCGAAGGCCGAGGGATTCAGTGACGATGCGACCGTCACCGCTTGTGTGCCGCCTTGCCCAGGCGTTGCCTTGACTATGGTGACGGTGACGGGGCCGCTGGTGCTTGCGCTATAGTTCGCGTCTCCCGGGTAGGTGGCTGAGATGGTATATGTGCCGGCGTTCAACGACGATGTGGTCAACGTGGCCACACCGCCTGAGAGTGTGCCGGTTCCAAGAACTATTGCACCGTTGGAGAACTTCACCGCGCCTGTTGCCCCGTTTGGAGCCACCGTCGCGGTGAACGTGATCGGAGTTCCGAACTGCGTCGAAGTGGGGTTTGCGCTCAACGTTGTCGTTGTTGATGCACCCGCGGCGATCGTCAGTGTGCCGTTGACAAAGGCGAAGTTATAGTTGGCTGCGGCGAGCGTTCCCTGCGCCGCGACGATTGGATAAGTCCCAACAGGAGAGGTGATTGTCGCCGTCGTCGTCAGGCTTGGCGTGCCCGTTACCACGGCCGCCGTCTCTCCATTCACGAAGCCGGTGATCGTCGCGGTGAGCGTTGGATTTGGCGCGTTATAGGGCCGTGTAAAGTTGTCCGCCGCTACGGTGAGCACCGCCTTATTCACCGTCTGCGTAAGGACGCTTGAAGTAGCTGCGTCGTATTTGGAGTCGCCTCCGTAGTTCGCCACAACCTGGTAAGAGCCGACGGCCAGGGTGCTTGTTGCCAACGTTGCCTTGCCGCCGCTGATTGTTCCGGTTCCGAGCGTGTCACCGGTCGCCTGGTCGATGAAGGAGATTGTGCCTGTAGCATCGGCAGCGACCGTCGCCGTGAATGTCACTTGAGCTCCATACGTCGACGGGTTCAGCGAAGAGGTCAATGTTATGGTCGTCGTGGACTGCCCGATTGTGAGTACGCCGTTCACGAAGGTGAGCGAGTAGTTGATCGAGTTGAGGCCACCGGCGATGGAGATCGGATAAGTGCCCGCCGGTGAGGCAGCCGTCGCTGTTGTGGAGAAAATCGGCACACCTGTCACTGCGGTTGCATAGGTGTCGCCTGTGACCAGCGGGCCTGTGACGGTGTAGGTGAATGCGGGGTTACCCTGGCCGGTCAAACGGCTCGCGTTATTCACGGTGACGATCAGCGGCTGCTGAGGCAGCGTGACTGTTACCGTGACTACGGAGCTAGTGCTTGAGCCGTAGTTGGTGTAGCCGAGATACGTGGCTGCAATCGAGTGCCTGCCTGCGGCGAGCGACGTTGTCGTCAGGGTGGCCGTGCCTCCCAACAGCGTTGCTGTACCGAGTACCGTTGTGCCTTCGGTGAAGACGACAGTCCCGCTTGCTCCGCTAGAAGTTACAGACGCGGTCAGAGTAAGGGGATTGTCATGGCTGAGCAAGATTGTGCTCGTGGTTAACGTCGTCGTCGATGCGACACTCACAATTGTCACTGTGCCCGCAACAAATGTAAGTGCATAGTTCTGACTGCTCAGTCCGCTCACAGCAACCTCGTAGGTCTGGCCAGCTGTGCCGCCGGGCGAGAATCCGGAATAGACCGGGGTGCCGGTTACTGCTGTTGCATAGGTGTCGCCATTGTAGAGTGTGCCGGTCACCCCATAGATGAACTGCGGCGCTGCCTGTGCTACTGCAACGCTCGCGTTCTCGACGGTAACGGTTAGCGGCCGTTTTGCAACAGTAACCATTACAGATGCACTCAGGCTGCTGGAGTGCGTGCCGTCGCCGCTGTAAAGCGCGGTGATGCTGTGTGAACCAGCGCCGAGGGCTGTGGTTGTCAGCGTGGCGACGCCGCCCGACAGCGCGCCGTTGCCCAGCAGCGTAACTCCATCGAAGAAGCTCACTGCTCCGGTGGCCGAGCCCGGATCTACCGTCGCCGTCAAGATGATCGGGTCGCCATAGTTTGACGCGGTTGTGTTCGCCGTTAACGTCGTGGTCGTAGCAACGCCGGTGCCGTCCGGCGTCACCGTCAAAGTACCGTTTAAGACCGTGATGGTGTAGTTCGCAGAAGTGAGACCGGTAAGAGTAATTGAGTAGGAGCCGGGCGTTGAACCTGCGGTTGTTGAGAATGCCGGAGTACCGCTGATCGCGGTCGAGTAGGTGTCGCCGTTCACCAGAGTTCCGCTCACCGAATAGCTGAACGGCGGGTTTGGTGCGTTGGCAGTGCGCGTCGCGTCACTGACCAGGATGACCAGGGCCGATGTTCCGCCAGGCCCGGTGCGCTGCGTCACAGTCAATTGCGCGATGTCGCTTGGGCTGCTGGCGGGAACGCCCTGGTCGCCGTTGTATTTTGCAGTCAGGTTGTGCGTTCCCACGTTCAACGTGCTCACTCGCAGCGCCGCTACGCCTGTGCTGTCGAGCGTCGCACTGCCAAGATAGGTCGCGCCTTCATCGAAGCTCACGGTGCCGGTTGCAAAAGTGGGCACCACAGTTGCCGTCATAAGGTCCGGATCGCCGTACATGACAGTTGATGGGGTCAGGGTAAGCGTGGTCGTCGATGAGGAAAGCCCGGTCACTGTCAGCGTACCGTTGACGAAGATAAACGTGTAGTTGGCGGCCGCGAGCGTCCCCACCGAGGCGATGATCGGGTAGGTCCCTACCGGCGAGAGGTCCGTTGCGGTGGTTGTCAGGCTCGGCGTGCCCGACACCGCGGACATCGTGTCTCCGTTCACAAAGCCGAAGATGTTAGAGGCGAAGGCCGGGTTTGCCGTGCCATAGCTGCGTGTGACACTGGTCGCCGTTACTGTGAGCACCGCCTTGTTCACCACCTGGTTCAGGACCGACGAAGTGGCCGCACTGTACTTGGAATCGCCTCCGTAGGTCGCGACGATCGCGTGTGTTCCGACTGCCAAGGCGCTTGTCGTCGGTGTTGACACACCACCCGAGATCGTTGCGATGCCCAAGGTGCTGCTTGTCGTCTCGTCGGTGAAGGTCACGGTTCCGGTGGCATCGGCGGCGGCGGTCGTTGCCGTGAACGTGACTGCATTGCCATAGGTGGAGGGATTCGGTGACGAGGTCAGCACTACGGTGGTCGTCGATTGAATGACCGTTAACGTGCCGGAGACGAAGGCGAGCGTGTAATTGGTGGAGTTCAGTCCGCTCACCGAGACTGGATACGTTCCTGCCGGTGAGGTGGGCGTCGCCAGCGTGGAGAAGACCGGCACTCCCGTTATCGCAGTTGCATCCGTGTCGCCGTTCACGAGGTTTTGGTCGCCCGAAACGGTGTAGGTAAATGCTGGATTTCCCTGGCCGGTGTAGCGACTGGTGTTGTCGACTGTTATGGTTAGCGCCGCTCCGCCACTCGGCGCGGTCTTTTGGGCTACTGTCACCGCAACTGGAGCGCTCGTGCTTGAGGCGTAGTTTCCGTCGCCCGGGTAGGTCGCCGTGATCGTATACGAGCCTGCATTCAACGACGATGTTGTCAACGTTGCGACACCACCAGAGATCGTGCCTGTGCCTAGAACCGTAGAGCCATTCGAGAACTGCACAGAGCCTGTCGCTCCGCTCGGAGCTACCGTTGCGGTAAATGTGATCGGGTCGCCGTACTGTGTCGAGGGAGCGCTCGTTGTCAGCGTTGTCGTGGTCGACGCCGATACAACCGTCAGGGTGCCGGGAACCAACGCAAGCGTATAGTTCTGGCTGCCCAATCCGCTGACGGTGATGGGGAAGGTTGAGGAGGTTAACGCGGCGCCTACCGCATACACCGGTGTGCCCGTCACCGCTGTGACATAGGTGTCCCCGTTTATCAACGTGCCTGTAACAACATAAGAAAACTGCGGATTGGCAGTTCCGAACTCCTTGCTCGCGTCCTGTACGGTGACTGTCAGCGCGGCGCTTCCGTCCGGTGAGGTCTTCTTCGCGACCGTTCCTGTCACAGGCCCGCTTTCGCTCGTGGCGTAGATGCCGTCGCCGTTGTACGCAGCAGTGATGGTGTACGTGCCAGCAGGGAGCAGCATCGTTACAAACGTGGCCACGCCACCGGACACCGTTCCCGCGCCCAGCAACACCGCACCGTCGAAGAAGCTCACGGTGCCCGTCGCGCCGTTCGGGACGGTCGCTGTCAGAGTGACCGGATCTCCATACTGAGTGGTGGCCGGGCTTGAAGTGAGCGTCGTTGTCGTGGGGGAGATGACCACGGTCAGGGTACCCTGGACAAACTCGATCGTGTAGTTTGCCGAGGTCAGGCCCGTGACCGTGATGTCGTATGTTCCGGGCACGCTTCCGGCAGTCGTTGAGTAGACCGGTGTGCCTTGGATCGCTGTGGCGAAGGTATCTCCGTTCACCAACTGCCCTGATGCGGAGTAGGTAAACGGCGGATTTGCCTCGGTGGTCGTGCGTGTCGCATTGTTGACGGTGACCGTCAACGCAGGGCCTCCACCGGCCGCAGTGCGCTGGGTCACCGTCAACGGTACGGCGCTGCTTGTGCTCGGAGGAGCATTCGCGTCACCGTTGTAGTGTGCGCTGATGCTGTGCGTGCCCGCGGACAGCATACTCACAGGCAGCACCGCAGTTGTTGTGCCGTCCAGCGCAGCCGTACCGAGAAGCGTCGAGCCTTCAAAGAAGCTCACGGTGCCAGTTGACCCGCTCGGCGCGACAATGGCCGTCAGCACCGCCGGATCGCCATACATGACCGTCGCGGGATTCACGCTCAGTGTCGTGGATGACGATGCGGTGGCGATGACAGTCAGCGTTCCATTCACAAACGTGAAGGTATAGTTGGCCGCAGACAGCGTCCCCTGCGCCGCGGCGATGGTGTAGGTCCCCACCGCAGAGGAGGCGGTCGCCGTCGTCGTCAGGCTTGCCGAGCCCGACACGGCCGCCGCCGTGTCTCCGTTCACGAAGCCGGTGATGGTCGTCGTGAAGGTAGGATTCACCGCTCCAAAGGCGCGGGTTGCGTCGTTCGCCTGCACAGTCAGAACGGCTTTGTTCACCGTCTGCGTCAGCAGAGCCGAGTTGGCCGGACCGTATTTGGAGTCGCCATCGTAATGCGCCTGAACCTGGTACGTGTCCGCCGTGAGCGCACTGGTCGTAAACGCCGCGACACCGCTGGAGATGGTGGCTGTACCCAATGTGAATTGAAGAGGACTCTGTTCGATGAACGTAACGGCTCCCGTAGCATCGGAGGGGACCGTCGCGGTGAACGTTACAGCAGAGCCGTAGGTTGATGGATTCGGCGACGATGCCAAAGCCACCGTTGACGGAGAAGTATTCACGGTGAGCGTGCCGCTCACAAAAGCAATCACGTAATTCATCGAGCTCAGACCGCTCTCAATCGATACCGGATAGGTCCCGGTTGGTGACGTCTCATTGGCGGTCGTCGAGAAAACCGGAACACCGATCACTGCTGTTGAATATGTGTCGCCGTTAACCAGCGTGCCGGTCACGGTATAGCTGAACGCCGGATTGCCTTCCCCGGTCAGGCGGCTCGCATTGTCGACGGTCACGGTCAGGGCTGCTCCGCCGTCCGCCGCTGTCTTTTTGGCTACGGTTATCGTCACAGCCCCGCTCGTGCTTGCGCCGTAGTTCGAGTCGCCTGTATAGCTTGCCGTGATGGTATAGGTTTTCGCGTTCAGAGCTGTTGTCGTGAACGTCGCAACTCCGCCCGACACAGTCCCCTGGCCCAGTACAGTTGTTCCTTCGCTGAATTCCACGGTGCCTGTCGCTTCGCTTGGAGCCACTGTCGCGGTCAGCGTCACCGAGTCGCCATACTGCGTTGAGGCCGCGCTCGTGGCCAGCGTTGTCGTCGTGGATGCTGACACAATCGTCAGTGTCCCGGGAACGAATGCGAGCGTATAGTTCTGGCTGGTTAGTCCGCTTACATTGATGGGGAAGCTTAAGCCTGCCGGAGAAACAGGCGTGTCCGCCACGGAGTAGACCGGCACTCCGGTCACGGCTGCTGCATAGGCGTCGCCGTTGACCAGCGTTCCTGTCACGACGTAGGCGAACTGCGGGTTCGCAGTTCCATACTGCCGGCTCGCGTCTTGCACCGTTACGGTCAGCCCTGGGCTCTTCTTGGCTACGGTCACTGTCGCCGGTGCGCTGGTGCTGCTCGCAAAGCCGATGTCTCCGTTGTAGACCGCCGTGATGTCATGACTGCCTGCGCTGAGCGTGGTTGTCGTCAGCGTCGCCACGCCGCCCGAGGACAACGTGCCTGTGCCGAGCAGTACCGCCCCGTCGAAGAAACTCACCGCGCCCGTTGCGCCCGTTGTGACGTTTGCCGTCAGAGTCACCTGGTCGCCGTACTGTGTCGAGGTCGGAGCAGCCACGAGCGTGACCGACGTCGATGTCGCAACGACGGACAGGTGCCCGTCAACGAACGTGATGGTGTAGTTCGCCGACGTCAGGCCGGTGACCGTTACGTCATAGACTCCAGGTACCGAGCCGGCGGTGGTCGAGTAGACCGGCGTGCCCTGGATTGCTGTGGCGAAGGTGTCTCCATTTACAAGCTGTCCGCCTGCCGAGTACGTGAAGGGCGGATTAGACTCGCTCGTCGTTCGCGTCGCATCATTGACAGTCACTGTGATCGCTGGCCCACCATCGGAAGCCGTGCGCTTGGTCACCGTCAGTTGCACCGCGCTGCTTGAGCTTGCCGGAACGCCCTGGTCACCGTTGTATTGTGCCGTCAGGCTGTGGGTTCCTGCGCTCAACGTGCTCACCGGCAGCACCGCCGTGCCGGTATCACCAACCGACGCCGTGCCCAGCAGCGTCGTGCCTTCGAAGAAGCTCACTGTTCCGGTCGCGAATGTTGGCGTCACCGAGGCCGTCAGCGCGGCAGCGTCGCCGTACATCACCGACGACGGAGCCACGCTCAGCGTTGTCGCCGATGATGCTAGCTGCGTCACTGTCAGCGTGCCGTTAACAAAAGTGAAGGTGTAGTTTGTCGCCGAGAGCGTTCCCTGCCCTGCTTGAATCGCATAGTTGCCTGGCGGCGACGTTGCGGTCGCCGTCGTCGTCAGGCTGGGCGCGCCCGACACCACTGACTGCGTGTCTCCGTTGACGAAGCCGGTTATTGAAGAGGTGAACGCCGGATTCGCCGCGCCATAGAATCGCGTTGCACTGTCCGCTGTCACCGTCAGCACCGCCCTGTTGACGGTCAGCGTGCCATTGATCGCTGTGACGGTGTAGTTCGCGAGATTCGCGCCGGTCACGCTGGGAACGATGGCGTAGGTGCCTGCAGGGCTTGCCGAGGTTGCCGTAGTCGAAAAGCTCTCCGTGAAGGTGTCTCCGTTCACAGCGCCAACGATGGTGCCGCTAAACGTGGGGTTTGCCGCGCCATAGGTCCGGGAGACGTCGTTTGCTTTGATCGTCAGGGTCGCAGGCGTGATGGTCAGCGTGCCGTTGGTCGCTGTGACGGTGTAGTTCGCGAGATTCGCGCCGGTTACGCTGGGCACGATGGGATACGTACCTACAGGGCTAGCCGCGGACGCTGTGGTCGAAAAGCTCAGGGTGAAGGTGTCATCGTTCACAGCGCCGGTCACCGTGCCGGTAAAGGTGGGGTTCGCCGCACCATAGATCCGCGAGGCATCGTTTGCCTTAATCGTCAGGGCCGCTGTGGTGACAGTCAGCGTGCCATTGACGAAGGTAAAGCTGTAGTTCGTCGCCGCGAGTGTTCCCAGCGCGGCGCTAATCGTGTAGGTTCCCACCGGAGATGACGTCGTCGCCGTCGTCGTCAGGCTGGGTGACCCTGACACCACAGACTGCGTCTCCCCGCTTACGAAGCCCGTAATCGTATAGGTAAAGGTGGGGTTCGCCGCGCCATAGACCCGCGAAGCGTTGCTTGCCGTCACTGTCAAAACAGCTTTGTTCACCGTCAGCGAAAAAGTGGCGGGCGTGCTGACGCCGCTCACCGAGGCAGATGCCGTGTACGAACCGGCGTTTGTATATGACACGGTCACCGACACCTGGCCTGACGAGTTGGTGCTCGCGGTCGCAGGCGTAAAGCTGAGCCCGGCCCCTGAGAACGTCACGGTGGCGCCTGGGACCGCGTTTCCTAGCGAATCCGTAACCTTCGCCACCAGGAGACTGGCGAACGCCGTGCCGTAGGTCGTCGTCTGGCCTCCGCCAGAGACGGCGACTATCGCGGCCGCGGGGCCAACGATGGTCTGCGTCATCGTTCCGCTCGATCCCGCATAGTTCCCGTCGCCCGAGTAAGTCGCCGTGATCGTGTGTGTCCCGATGCTGAGCGCGCTGGTCTGGAAGGTCGCAATATAGCTCCCGGAGACCAGGCCCAGCGTCCCAGTCCCGAGCAGTGTCGTGCCATCGTAGAACGACACCGTCCCCGTCGGGCCCACGCCTCCGCTCTGCGTGAGAGTCACCGTCGCCGTGAAGGTCACATTGCTGCCGCTGTTCTGCGGGTTTACGTCCGACGTCACGGTCGTCGTCGTCGGAATCGGAACGACGGCGAAGAGCAATGCCGTCAGGTTGCCCAACTCCGGCGCATTACCCATGGCGGCCTGGTCGTTCCCAATGTTGCTGTTTTGTCCACCCTCATTGCCGTAGGCCGCGTAGAGGTAGAGCGTGTGCAGCCCCGGCTTCAACGACGCAGGGGTGATGGTGAATGACGCAGGGTTCGCACCAGCAGAGCTTGTCACCGTCGCAAGATTGGACGGGCTCGCGCCGTCCATCTCCCAATACACTTGCGTCGGCGGAGGTTGCGCTGCCGCTCCGCTGTAGCTGCTCTGCACGCTGACGTTGAAGCTCGGTGTAGCATTCGTTGTCGTAAAAACATTTGGAGACGCCAGCGTCTGCGAATCCGTGACTCCGCTGATCGTTGTGGTCAGCGGAATCGTCTGCGTCACGTCGACATCAATCACCGTCACGTTGCCGCCGCTGAAATTGGCGGTGTAGATCTTGTTGGTGATCGGGTTAACTCCAAGCGAGTAGGGGTTGGCGCCAGTGGCCACAGTGCTGGTGACGTTGCCCTCGCCGGCGATCACCGTTACATTGCTCACGTTGTTGCTGCCAACGTAGATCCTGTTCGTCAAGGGGTTCACCACAACTCCGTACGGATTGGCGATGGTGGAAACTGTGCTGGTTGCGTTACTGTTCGCTGCGTCGATCACCGTCACAGTGCTGCTGCTATTGTTCGTCACATAGATCTTGTTGGTCACGGAATTCAGGGCGAGCCCTGTCGGGGCGCTGCCCACAGTCACGGTGCTGGTGGCGTTCGTCGCCCCGTCGATCACGGTCACGTTGCTGCTGACGGTGTTGCCGACATAAATCTTGTTGGTGACGGTGTTCACCGCCATGTTCCTGGGCGAGGTCCCCACGGCCACAGTGCTGGTGGCGTTGGTCGCGCCGTCGATGACCGTCACGCTGTTGCCTGTCTGGTTACTGACATAGATCTTGTTGGTCACCGGATTTACGACGATTGCGCTCAACGTAAATCCCGCAGTGTTGCTCCCCGTAGTGACGGTCGTGGTGGCGTTGGTTGCGCCGTCGATCACGGTCACGTTATTGCCGCCGGCATTCGCGACATAGATCCTGTTGGTCACAGTGTTGACCGCCACCGCATTGGGCGACGTCCCCACGGTCACGGTGCTGGTGGCATTACTGTTCGCTGCGTCGATCACGGTCACGGTGTTGCTGACGGAGTTGGCGGCATAGATTTTGTTGGTCACCGGGTTCACAGCCACGGCGCTCGGCTGGGTGCCTGTTGTCACCGAGGCGACGGCATTGGTCGCGCCGTCGATCACCATCAGCGTGTTCACAACGCCGCTGCCGGAGCCGAGATAGATTTTGTTGGTGACCGGATTGACCGCCACTGCAAAGCGCGACGCTGCGGTTATGGCGCTGGTGACATTCTTCGCCGCGTCGAACACCGTCACCGTGTGGTTGCCAAAGCTAGTAACGTAGACGCGGTTCGTCACCGGGTTCACAGCCACCGCATATGGTTGATTGCCCACACTTACCGTGTTGACAACGGAGCCAGTCGCGCCGTCGATTACGGACACGCTGCTGGGGCCGGAGTTGACGACGTAAATCCTGTTGGTACCTTCGTCCACTGCCAGGCCCCAGGGATTTGTCCCCACTGTCACACTGGAGACGGCGTTGGTCGCGCCGTCGATAATCGAAGTAGTGTTGTTGTCATCGGTGGTGTAGATCTTGTTGGTCAGCACATTCACCGCAACCTCACGGGGATGGGCTGATGACGCTAAAGCCACTGACGTCACCGCATTGGTACCTCCGTCGATGACCGAGACGCTGACGCCATTCGTATTCGCCGTATAGATCTTGTTCGTGATCGGGTTCACCGCGATCGAACTAGGCTCGGCCCCGACGCTAACCGTGGCAGCCACCGTGTCGCTCGCACCGTTGATGACCGACACCGTATTGGCGCTGCGGTTGGCGACATAGATCAGGTCAGTCACTGGGTTGACCGCCATCGAATACGGAGTAGCTCCGACAGCAACAGTGGTCTTCAGGGTGTCGGTCGAGCCATCGATCACCGACACAATGTTAGTATTCTGGCTCGTTACATAGATCTTGTTTGTAATCGGGTTCACGACTACGGACCCGGGCTGGTTCGCGACAGCAATAGTGGTCTTCACGGAGTTGTCCGAGCCGTTGATGACGGTCAGACTGTTACCGTTGAAGTTCGACACGTAAATCTTGTTGGTCACCACGTTAATTGCGAAGGCGTTGGGCCTTTGGCCTGTAGCCACCGTGGTGGCGGTGTTGGTGAGGCCATCAATGACCGTCACGTTGCTGCCGTTGTAATTGGCGACATAGACCTTGTTGGTCGCCGGATTCACTGCCACCGAAAACGGGGCGGTCCCTGTCCCTGTGTCTACAGTAGAGGTCTGCGCCCTGAGCCCGGCTCCTGCGATCAGCGCACACAAGAACAGCAACCATCGTCTGAGAACCGAACGGCTGCGAAATGCTGGGAACGGCGCCATAAGATCGGCCTCGCTCAGATCGGCGTGTCCGTCAAGATCTCGGGGGAGAAAATGATCTGCAAGAACGCAAACCAGCGCGTTGCCTTCTATGTCGAGCGCACTCCGTTGGGGATTCCGAAGTTACAGAGGCAATCGTGTCAGGGGCCAAGGCCGGACGAACACGAGCGGTTTCAGCACCTGCTGTCTATTAGTCGCCCAAACTCTATATCAATGGAGTTGTTTTGTCACTTGAACTTGCCTTGAAACGGACAACGAAAACAATTCCTAACGCACGGAAATCGGGCGCAGCCTTGCCCGATTTCTGATGTTCGGAGGGGGCGACGCGGTTTAGATCCGAATCATCCTGCAATCTACCACTGGACACCGGGATAGAGGCTGGGAATTCGATAGCCTCGATAGGCGTTCGACCCCGTGGAATGCATGTGCCAAACGGTTTGAGGGGTGCTGGTGGGGGTCACCTCGAAGATGTCCGAATCAGCGCCTACACCAGCTAGATCGTATTCGATATTGCCGTTGGTCAGCAGCTCCGTATTTCCTCCCCAGAAACTGTAGAGAGAGGTGGGAAGGATCTGATGGAAAGTGAGGGTGGCTGTCTTCGCTCCTTCGTCGATCTGGAAGACGGGAACGGTCGTGTAGAGACAGGGGGGAGCGCCGGTCGTTCCGCAAACTACTCCTGTGGGAAAGGCACGGTCATCACCATTATCCATGAGACCGAGCTCGAAATTGCCTGAGCTGTTGGGGGTAAACAACGAGGGGTCGTGCTGTGCATACTGCCAATCGGTAGGATCAACGCCTCCTTGCAGCATAAAATCGCCGCCCTCGCCTAGTCGCCAAAGGATGTTGCCCGTGCCTGTCCCATTACTGTAGTCAACCTTGACGACCCAATTTTGGTGGCGCATCGAGACGATGATATTGCCGTCGCTGGGGGAGTAAACGACCGCATTGGTATGGGTCCAATCCGGAAACTGCATCGGGTGACGGTTCACATCCAAGTGGTCGAACTCGTTCCATACCCAGGTAGGCTGCAGGTTCTCATCGACGTCGATTACGACATCACCAAGAACGTAAGTGAGACCGGGGTAACCAGGCAGATCGGTAAAGGCCTTCATGACGTTTGAAAGGACAAGCCAATGTCCGTTGGGCAGTGGCGTAATGTCGTGGTGAAACTCCAGAAGAGTGAGATCGTAACCGGCCGCTTGCAACTTGGCGCTCAGATCATTGGCCGAAATTTCGCGGATGATATTGCCCGCAAGATCGATCTCTCGAATTGAAATAATATTACCCGTAACGTTAGTCGGTCCAATCAGAGACTGGACGGAGCTTTCACCAACCGTGAGTAGAAAGTCTCCATTCGGAAGCAGTTTTGCGCCCTGAACATTGACACCAGCGTCATTACTCGGAAGAACATAATTCCAAAGAATGTTGCCCTGAAGATCTGTGACCGCGAGTCCCGTGTACATGGCGCCGAGGAAGGTAAGCTCTTCGACCCCGGACTGGGGCGTCATGCCAGGAGTCGTAGTGACAGAAAGATTTGGCGCAATCGGCGCGCTGCCAGTAACAAAGGTATGGTCTACGTCCGTTGCGCTCCCGCCATCGGAGAGTTGAACGGTGGCCTGCATGTGGTACGTCGTATTAGGAAGCATACCCGCCACCAGCATGCTGATCTGCGCCCCAGCCACGGCGGTGGACTTTGACCAGGTGCTGCGCCCGTACGTCGTATCGGGACCGAAGTTCACCACGACTGATCCGGGGAAGGGCAACGTCATCGTATACAGTGCTACCTGGGGATTGTTGGTGGCGGTCACAGTTCCCGCAGGCAATACAGCCGAGAGACCCGACAGCGTTACCGTTTGTGGTGTGTCTGCCGAAACATTGCTCAGGCCGAGGTTGAGGCTGGATGTCTGCGGGGTCGTTCCAGAGACCGCGGTTGGCGCGTAGCTGACGCTCTCAGTGCAGCTGGCGCCTGGAGCAAGGATAGCGCCGCAAGAGTTCGTGGAAACCAGCACAAAACCCGGGTCACCAGTCAGCGTAGGGCTTAGCCATAGATTAAAGCTACCGGTGTTTGTCACCGTGACAACCTGTTTGGTCTGAATGGAGCCAACAAGACTGCCTCCGAAATTGAAGCTCGAGGCGCTCAGCGTTGCAGTGGTTTGCCCAGGTCTGACGGCGAGAGCTGCTGTGGTGGAGCGGGTGAGCTCTCCGGATGTGGCGGTCAGGGTGATGGGCACCGAGGGCGTCACAGCAGCGTTCGAGGCGGTCAGCAGGATCTGGCCCGATTGTCCGGGCATGATGCTAATCGTCGATGGGGAAGCCGTCACGCCCGAAGGAAGGCCGCTGACGGTGACATTGATGGCGCTTTTGAAATCGCCGACGGCCGCGGCTGCGATATTTATGGGTTGACTAGAGCCCCCGTCCGTCACAAAGATGAGAGTTGGAGTTGCGGAGAGCGTGAAGTCAGAGACGGACGAATTTTGGGAGCCGCATCCTGATATCAGAATGAGCGACATTAGAACAAAACCGAGAACTAACCGGGAATTCTTCAAACGATACCAACCAAGGGCAGAAATGTGGTGTTTTCCAGCTTAACCCAAGTTGCGAGACAAAGTTTTCGAGAAGGTTGCGGAACAATGGACTGAAGCTCGCTCGCAGGGAAACGTCGACCGTCTCGTTCCCGGCACTCACACGGCGCAAGCTAAATGTTTGCAATAACTTGCAACGGCTACCCCCGCATCCCGCAAATCCACGTCAATCCATCCTCATCCTTCACGCGGTACCGAAAAGCATCCGACAGGTGTGTAACTGTGTCGGTTGCAAGAACGGTATGCTCATCCATCGCCTGGGCCGCAAAATCCCCCGCCAGCCCGTGTAGATAGACCGCCGTCTCCACCGCTCGCGCCACGTCGTCCGGGAACTGCGCCAGCATCCCCGCCACGATTCCCGTCAAAATATCCCCGCTGCCACCCTTGGCCATCGAGGGATTCCCCGTCGTATTCACTGCAATTGAACCGTCCGGATGCGCCACCAGTGTCCTCCACCCCTTCAACACCAGCGTCAGCTTATGCTCCGTCGCAAACCGCCGTGCCAGCCCCACTCGGTCAGCCTCCACCTCTTTCACGGTCAACCCAGCCAATCGCCCCATCTCGCCCGGATGCGGCGTCAACACCATTACCCGCCCCGCTCCATTCAGCAGCTCCGTCTTCCCCGCAAACGCATTCAAAGCATCCGCATCAATCACCACCGGAACCGTCGTCTGGGTCACCAGCCGCCGCGCAAACTCCGAAGCATCCCCCTCGGTCCCCAATCCAGGCCCCACCGCCAACACCTTGATCCCCTTCATCAAAGCCTCAAACCGTTCGCCCTCAAGATTCCCCAGCGATATTCCCCCTGCCACAACCCCGGGTGCCCCATCCTTCGCGTATTTGGCGAAGGGTGGGGTAACGCCGTTCTCATAAAGCGGAGCCACCATCAACTCCGGAGCCACACCAGCCACAGTCCCCACGATCCTCTCAGGCACAGCCGCCGTCACCAACCCAGCCCCCGTCCTCATAGCCGCCAGCGAAGCCATCGCCGGAGCCCCCGCCTTCCCCCAGTTCCCACCCACCACCAACACATGCCCGAACTTCCCTTTATTGGCATTCACCCCACGAGGCCGCTCCGCCATCACCTTCGAGGATCCCGTCCAGGTCAACCCCGCCTCAGAAGCAATCGCCGCCTCCGGAGACCCGATCCCCGCCACCACCACCGGCCCAAACGTTCCCCCTGTCTTTCTGTTGAAGGTCAGATGCCCAAACACATGTGCCCTCTTTGGAGCCGTAAACGTAACCACAGCGTCCGCCCTGTAAGCCCCCTCCGCCCCCTGCGCCATTGAGTCCGCATCCCACCCCGAAGGCAGGTCCACTGCCACCACTGGCACGCCCAACCCCTCTACAAGGCCCCGCAAACAAGCCGCCAACCCACGCAGTGGAGGCTTGAACCCGGTCCCCACCACCGCATCCACCAACAGCTCCGCCTCACCCAACCCGCAAGCCTTCAACCCGGCCTCATCCCCAACCTCATCCAGAACCACCGACGACGTCTCCTTCCGCAGCCGTCGCAAAGCCGCCGCAGCCTCACCCTTCACCTCATCCCCGCGTCCCAGCAGCACCACCCGAACAGCCTTCCCAGCCCCCGCCAACACCCGAGCCGCGACGAAGCCATCTCCCCCATTGTTCCCCTTCCCACAAAGCACGGTCACTCGCATCGCCCCCGGATACCGCCGCAGACAAAATGCGGCCACCGCTCCACCCGCCGCCTCCATCAACTCCCCCAGCGGAACCCCAAACTCCTCTGCCGTCCGCCGATCCGCCTCACCCATCTCCGCTGCCGTCAGAATCTTCATCTGTCCCTTCTACACCAAAAGGAAATGCGCCAGCTCCTGGCGCATTCGTTAGCTCAAAAAATCAACATCCCCAAAACCACGTTTGCCAGTCAAAAAACCACCAGCTACCAGCCACCAACCAGAAGGAAATTACTCCGAACTCCCCACAGTTCCAACCTCATTCGCCACCGCCGGCTTCTGCAGAAAATAGCTCTTATCCCAAAGCGCCCGATAAAACTGCCCGGTTAACTCAGCCGCCTTAGGCCCAAAGGTAGGCCGTCCACCCTCAAGAAAAAATACCGTGACAATCCGGCCATTCGGCGTATCCGCATACGACCCAAACCATCCAAAACGAGTCCCATTATTCGAGCAGGTCCCCGTCTTTCCCATCACCGGAAACTGGTTGAAAGTTGCCCGCAAAGACCGCGCCGTACCGTACAGCACCGCGCCCTGCATTCCATCTTGAATCTCCGGAATCAGTGGAGCTATGTTCAACATCCTCTTGATCTTAGGCTCAAACGTCGCGATATCAACCGCGTTCTCAGGATGCTGCAAATAATACAGCGTCCCGCCATTCGCAATCGCCGAAACCAGCGCGCCAAGCTGCAGCGGAGTCATCGACACGCTCTCTCCAAACGAGCACATCCGCCCCACGCCACCAAGCGATGCAGGCAGTTCTTCGTCCGGATAAATCCCCAATTGCTCACCCTGAATGTGATATCCAGCCAGCTCTCCTAACCCAAACTGATTCGCATAATGCTTTACGCGCTCAAACCCCAGCGAACGTCCAAGTGTCTCAAAATAAGCATTATTCGAGTGAGCCAGCGCCTCAGTCATCGTCAGGTGGTACTTCCCACCCAGATTCACCGGCGTATCCCGCCGCACAATCCCCTCTTCCAGAGCCGCCAGCGCGACCGTCAGCTTAATCGTCGAGCAAGGCTCCGCACCACGCGACAACGCCAGCTTTTGGTTCACCATCGCCAGAATGCGTCCGTTATCAGGATTGATGGCCACAGCCGTGCCATTCATATTCCCCAGCGCCTCAATAGCCGCCGCACGCACGACCGGATCTTCACCCTCAGTCACATCACCCAGCGTCAGATTATCGGCAAAGGAGCTAGCCGAAAAATGCTCCTGATATCGTGACCGCCGAACCGCCAGCTTTGCCTTCGCGCCATGCCCACGCCTATGCACAACGACCTTCGAAGTTGCAGCCGTGTGCGTACGCGAAGTACTGGTTTTTTCCTTAGTTTTTGTCGAGTGAACCGTTCCGCTCGCATGTTTTTTCGAGGTCGTGGTCGTAGCGCCAGCGCCCACAGCCACGCTGAGAAGGAGCACGCCAAGCATCTTCAATAAGTTAGACACCAGGTTGCCTCCTTTCCCAAAAAACACAAATCCCTATTAGGATCAAAATACTCTCACCCATCTCCATTGTACGCAATGACACAGACGGATCAGTCATCCTATCGGCATAATACTGGCTATTGTTTAGTTACCTAGTTGCCGCGCCGCAAAAATGCTGGAATATCCAACTCATCCGGCTCCGTATGATCCGCAGAAACCGCTACTGGTGCACCATACACCGGCACCCGGCCCGAAGGTTCTAGAACACTCCGATTATCTTCCTGATGGACGTGTGCCGCTACGCCAACGTGAGCCGGCTCGCGATAACGTTCCGGCATCGTCGTCTCAGCTGCCTCTTCCCGCGACGAATGTGCCTTGAAAAAATCATCGTCAAACACGGAAGCCGGCACCGGTACCAGTTCCGGCGAAGCCTTAGCCTCCACAGCCTTCGCCTCCACTATCGGAGCGACCTCTTTCGCCTCGACCAGCGACGCAGCCGCGACGACGGGTTCTGGCACAACCTCACTCGCAAACTTCGGAGCCGCCGCTCGTGCATTCGTCACTCGCGGCGCAATCGGCACGTCATACCGCATCGTCGGCAGCGTCGCCTCCGCCAGCATTCTCTCGCGCCGCTGCGGCATCTCCTGTTGCTTGAAACCGGTCGCAATGACAGTAATCTTCACCTCATCGCCCATCGACTCGTCCTGCACCGCGCCGAAGATGATATTCGCATCCTCATGCGCTGCATTCTGAATAATGGTCGAGGCCTCGTTCACCTCGCTCAGCTTCAAACTGCTCGACCCCGTAATGTTGATCAGAATTCCCCGTGCTCCATCAATAGCTCCCGCCTCCAGCAGAGGCGAAGCCATGGCCGCCATCGCAGCCTCCACCGCACGGTTCTGGCCCGAGCGCATCGCCGTGCCCATCACCGCATATCCCATTCCGGCCATCGTCGTCTTCACGTCGGCAAAGTCGCGGTTGATCACACCCGGAATCGTAATGATGTCCGAGATTCCCTGTACACCCTGTCGCAGCACATCGTCCGCAATCCGGAAGCTCTCAAAGAACCCGGCATCCTTCGCCACAGCCAGCAGCTTCTCATTCGGAATCACGATGACGGTATCGACTGATTCCAGCAGCTCCTGCATGCCGCGCTCAGCCTGCATCATCCGCCGCTTGCCTTCAAACGCAAACGGCCGTGTGACCACAGCCACAGTCAACGCGCCCATCTCGCTGGCGAGACTCGCAATCACCGGAGCCGCACCCGTTCCCGTACCTCCGCCAAGACCAGCGGTCACAAACACCATGTCCGCGCCCTCAAGCGCCTCGATGATCTTGTCCGAATCCTCAAGCGCCGCACGCCGCCCCACATCGGGATTCGCACCCGCGCCCAGCCCGCTCGTCAGCTTCACGCCCAGTTGCAACTTCACCGGCGCATTCGACACCTGCAACGCCTGCACATCCGTATTCGCCGCAATGAACTCGACGCCTTCGACGTTGGCCGCAATCATGCGATTCACGGCGTTATTTCCGCCGCCACCAACGCCGATCACCTTGATCTTCGCGCCATGCGGAATCTCGTCGTGGTAGTGAATGCGAATGTCGTCGTCGGGCAGATTGGGCATGAAATCAGTACTCCTTAGGCTCCCTTAATTCTGACACCTCCCAACCAAACAAAGGAACCGCGTTTTCCACTGCCCGTACCAACGCTGGTTCAGCCTTAGCTGCTTTAATTGCCAGCGGTCTTCGCATCTTTTGTGGGCATCGAGGCAACAGGGGAGTTGAACTTGTCCGCCTGCGTAATCCCCTTCCCTTCCACAACGGTATAGATCTTGTCCGCCGCGACATCGGGAATCTTCTCGACAAAGCCGCTCGGCCATTCAATCTGGACCTGCTTCATGACCGCATCCGAACCGAGCCCAAAGTGAAGCCGCTGATCGCTTGAAGACAGGTAGCTCCCTCCACCTCGGACTTCATCGATCTGCGTCAGCTTGCTCGTCGTAACCGTCACGCGCGCACCAATCGCCGAGCGGTTGCTCTTTGTCCCCACAAGACGGAACAGCACTCGGTGTCCGGCATTTCTTGTCTCATTCAGAAAAAGCGAAGGTGGCCCGCCCAAGTTATAAACCACTGCATCCACGTTTCCGTCATTGTTGACGTCGCCAAATGCAACACCCCTGCGGGATTGCAGCGGCCCATCATTCAACCCGGCGGCATTGGCCATCTCCGTAAACGTTCCGTTGGCCTCATTGCGAAAGAGCTGGATAGGTTCGCGATACTTCAGCTCATGCGGCAGACTGTCGACCATCGAAGTTACATTTCCATTCGCGACAAAGATATCCGGCCAGCCATCATTATCGAAATCGGCAAAGCCTCCGCCCCAGGCCACAAGCTGATTGCCCGGCTTGGTAAGCCCCGCCGCAAACGCATCGTCCGTGAAACCTGTCTCAAAGCTCTCATTCTTGTACAGGCTCATCGGCTGATATCCATACCGCGTCACCACGAGGTCCAGCGATCCATTGCGGTCGTAGTCCGCAAAGTCCGCCATCATGTTCCCCATCGAGCGGCCCTCTGGACTCAGCGCAGTTCCGGTCAGCAATCCAATCTCTTCAAACGTCCCATCATGCTTGTTGTGATACAGAAAATTCGGCCCCATATCGTTCGTGACGAACAGATCGGGCCAGCCATCATGGTCATAATCAGCCCACACCACGCCCATGCCAAGCCGCTTGTCGGGATTATCGACCCCGGCCTTCTGCGAGACCTCTTCAAAACCGGCGCCCGTATTGTGAAACAACAGGTCCGTCTCTCCATTAAGAACAGGGACCTCCATGGACAGCCCCTGATACTGAAATCCCTTCTCACCCGGCTGCGGCAGATGGTGAATATCAGAGTTCACATAGCGCGACACAAAGAAATCGAGCTTCCCATCGCGATCGTAGTCGGCCCACGCAGCGCCCACGCTGAAGCCACCTCCAGCGATCTTCATCTTCGCCGTCACATCTTCGAACTTGCATCCACCAAGATTGCGATAGAGCACATTGTGGCCATAGCCCGTTACAAAAAGATCAGGCAGACCATCATTATCAAAATCGCCCACTGCCACGCCCATTCCCCAGCCGCGCACGGATAACCCCGACGCCGCCGTTACATCCGTGAAGTGGACTGGCCCATTCTGCGCAGTGTCCTGATGGTAGAGCGTAACCATCAGGTCCCCACCTTTCAAATAGTTATCGACCGTAGAGTCGTTCACCGTAACAATGTCGAGTTTGCCATCGTTATCGCAGTCGAACAACGCCACCCCGCCTCCCATCATCTCGACCAGGTACTGCTTCACTGGAGCGGAATGAGGAACAGTAGTCAGCCCTGCCTGCGGCCCGACATCACGAAACCGGATAGGCGCACCTGCCGCAGTTTGCGCGGTTGCGAAAGTCGACGCAAACCACAACACCGCCGCGCAAAGAATAGTTTTCGAGATCATAGGATTACGGATGGACGGCCTCACCCTTCTTCTCAAGGTGCGTCAGCGCCAGCGCCAACTGGTCTTTCGCCTCCTTGTCCTCAGCGTTCAGCTGAAGCGCAGAGCGCAGCTCATCCGTCGCCTGCTGATACTCCCCTTGCGCGGCGTACGCCTCACCCAACGATCGATGAATCTCCCCAACTCCAGGATTTGCCTTTGACAGCGCCTGCAATCTCACCAGCCCGTGAGCATAGTCTCCCGTCTGAACCAATGCCTGAGCATAGATGTAAGCCAGTTGCGGATTATTCCCCAGCGAAGCCTCAAGCGGCTGAAGCGTCGCAACTGTAGCAGCATAATCCTTCTGCATAAAAAAACTCACGCCGAGAACATTCCGCGCACCTTGCTCCTCCGGATGCGCCGCGAGATACCGCTTCAACGGAGGAATCGCCTGCGCATAAAGTTTTCCCGAAAATGCAGCCCTGCCCCAGTTGTAATCAAGCCCATCGAGCGAAGGATTCCACCGTGCGGCCTTCTCAAAATACCCCGTCGCCGTCGCAAACTCATTATTCCCCGCAGCAATAGCCCCCAGGTTGTTATAGCTATCAGCCAACGCACCCGAAACCTGCGAGGTAAGCGCCTTCATCTCCTGCTCTGCCTTCGCATCGAAAACAACTTGCTTCGGCTGACTACTCATCGGCGGTGCCCCGGCGCTCTCGCCCATCGGCGCACCTTTCAATCTCGCCTGATCGAGCTGCAAATTCTGTTTCAACAAATCAGCCGAAATCTGCATCTCCTGCTTCGCGTCATCTGCACGGCCCATCTGCACCAGCACCCGTCCCAAAAGGTAGTGTGCCCGCTGCACCTGATAGTGGTTTCGCGACGGATCAGTCGTTAGTTCTATCGCCTTACGAAAAGCCTGCTCCGCCTCCGGCAGCTTCTTCATCTGCAGATACACCTGCCCCAGCAACAGTGGATTATCCGGGTTGCGTGGATCAAGACTCACCGCCCGCTTCAAATACGATTCCGCATCCTCAAGCCGATGCTGACTCAGCGCGATATTGCCGAGCTGCGCAAGGCTGAAATAGTCATTCGGATGCAACGCCAGCTCCCGATTGAACTCCTCGATCGCTCGCGGATATCCCACCTCGCCCTGGCTCAGCATGTACGACGCGCCAAGCCCATAGTGAGCCTCCGGCAGCGTCCCATCGCGAGCAATGGCCTTTTCAAACTCGACGATAGCTTTATCAGGATAACCAGCCTCCCCATAAGCCCGCCCAAAATCCAAATGCATCGCAGCCTTATCACCAAAGCCCTTTGCCATCTCTGCAAACAGAGTCTCGGCATCTTTGGTATCCGCCAGCGCCAGATAAGCCGTCGCCAGCGCAAGCCCATCCTTGTAGCTCGGATCGAGCGCAACCGCAGCCTCGAGCTGCTTCCGTGCCAGCTCATTCTCGTTGCTCTTCAGCAACGCCTCTCCCGCAATCAACCGAGCTTCCGCACTCTTCGGATTGTTGACCAGGACCGCTTCAGCAAGCGCCCTGGCCTTCGCAGTATCGCGGGCCTCCAGAGCAGCCTCCGCAAACTTCAGGCGCAACTCATCGTTCGCGTCCGTCCCCCCCAGCGCCAACGCCTCTTCAAAAAGTCGCTCGGCCCCAGCATAATCACCAATCTTAAGATGCCCTTCCGCCAGCCACCGAAGACTTCCCTCCAGAAACCTCTGGTACTCCTCGGTCGCCCGCGCCATGTCTCCCGACGACTGAGCCTGCTGTGCCGCATCATACCGTTGCTGCAGTTCGCCCGACTGCTGTACCGACGGCTGTTCAATTTTTCCCGATTGCTTCGCAGGTCTGGTTTTGGTCTGCCCCACGCATAGTCCTGCGCTTGCAAGCCCCACCGCGATCACAGCTACTCTCATCCAGTGGCGCCATCGGCTTCGGCGTACTGCATTTTCTCGAAGATTCTCTGTCAACAGCAACCGTTCCGACATCACAAAAAGTATAGCGAAGGGCCGAAACCCTTCGCTACCGTTGTTGATCTTTCAACATCTCACGCGATCAGCGACGAGTGAGGCAGCCTTTCGACCACCCACTCATCGCCATCAGGTTAGAAGTTGTACTTCAGTGCAAGCTCCATGATGCGTTGGCTATGCCCGCCGGTCTTGGTATCGAGGAAACCAAGAGTCTTCGAGTTCGACGACGTATTCACGGTCAGATCGTTGTTGTAGTGCAGTGTCAGCTGATTGTTGCCACTGAACTGAGAAAGAGGATGGTTGACCCAGTTGAATGCAGATGCACGGAACTGGATCGTATGACCCTCAGTGATGTGGAACGTCTTGTATGCAGCAAGATCGGTATCGAAGAAGTCCGCGTTCCTGTAGTACGGAAGGTTCCGCGGTCCATTCGAGCCAATCGCCGGCGCTGCTAAGCAAGCCGCGTTGATTCTCTGTTTATCAGCAAGGTGAGCACCTGCATCGCAGGTCAACACAGGCATAATCAGCTTCGATGCATTTGTACCGAAGTAAGTGTTCTGGCTAAGTCCGGTGATCGTAAGGAAAAAGTTCGGATTGTTTTGGCCAGCCGCCTGCAGGTTGTTGCCCGACTGCCACGTCGTGATGCCTGAAACTGTCCAACCGTTCGCCGCACCACGCAGCAGGCGAGACTCACCGTTGTACACATTCAGGAAGTTATAGGAGTACGACGCGTTGAAGACATAGGGGCGATCGATTGCCAAAATGCCATAGTTGCCGCGCACGGTGAACGGATCAATCTGCTGACCTGTGCCCAGCGACTTCGACCAGGTGTAGTTCAGGTTATAGGTAAGACGCTCCGACCGCTTGACCCAGCTCACTTGGAGGCCGTTATAGTTCGTGTAACCAACGTGGGTGCTGACGCTGATCGAGTTGTCTCCGTAGGCCGTGCCAAATGGGCGGTAATCAGCCGACTTGTTCGCAATGGTAGTCCCGTTCGGGCCTTGTGACAGTTTCTCCGGGTTCGGGGAAACGATACCGGTGGCTGGATCAGCTTTGAAGAACGCGCCCAGCGGAACCTTGTTCTGGTCCGTGAAGCTGCTGAAGCCACTGCCGGAGATTGTCTCACCGCCCATGAAGATCTTGTCACTGCTGCTTCCAACGTACGCGACCTCGAGTAGAGAGTTCCAGGGCGCCTGTTGCGAGATGGTGAAGTTGTAACTACGGGTCCGTGGAATTCCGTAGTCGGTTGGATCCATGGCGTTCACACCACCGTTGACACTGCTCCCGCCACTATTGAGCGCGGGGCTGATCTGCGAGATCAGAACGCTCTTTTGGCCAGGCAACCCATAACTCAGGATGCTCTGAGCTGTCGACAGTGCGCTTGTTGGGTCGTTGTACTGGTCGGCAAACCGGTAGGTACCCCAACCGCCACGAAGCACGGTCTTTCCTGTGCCAAACAGGTCATAGGAAAGTCCGAAACGCGGAGAAACGAAGAGGAAGCGATCTGGCGACCCGCTCTTCGGAATCCCGGGGTTGATACCGTGCCAGTACACGCCGGGATTCAGCTTGCCGGATGCACGATCAGAGGCGACAAGGCTCGGCATAAACACGGCAAGGCCCGTGCCCTGACGGTCATACCAGTGGCCAAGGTGGTCGAAACGAATACCATACTCAACGCTCAAACGCCTTGAAGCCTTCCACGTGTCGTTACCGTAGAACGAGAACGTCTGGTAGGCCATATCGCTGATAGGAGCCTTATCGTTTTCCTTGTAACCAGTGGCAACTCCCATCACGAAGTTGGCAGTTGGGTTGTTCGGAGATCCGAGCAGATTGCCGGTAAGGACGTTGGTAGGTACAGTGCCGTAGCTGTTGAAGTCGCTGAAGTTTCCATTGGGAGAGAACGAACCGCCCTGGATATTTCCTACATTCTCAGTAAAGGCACCGAATTTGAGCGTGTGGGTTTTAATGACCTTCGACAGATCATCAGCGAAAGCTGGCATCTCCTTGCGAACGAGATACTTTCCGCCCGTCTCAAAGATGTCCTGCTGCGAGAAGTCCGGGAACGTCAGTGTTCCAGCGCTGCTGTAAGACGGAATCAACGGAGACTTCGCATTGAAGACAGTCCCGTAGGTGGTGGGGTAGTTGAGTGTCGAACGGTAAGCTGCCGATGCATTCGACGGACCCACCGGGAAGTTGCCAAAGCCCCAGCTCGCGATGAATTCATTCGTGAGCGTCGGGCTGAACACGTGGGTAAAGTGGCCTGCGAGTGCCTTCGAATACGCAGAGCTGATCAGTCCACCCCCTGGATACGGTACGGAGTTTCCCGGCGTCCAGTAGATGTGCGCTCCGTTGCCCTGCGACGGAGCCGAGTCCTGCCCGTACTGATAGGAGACGAAGAAGCTCGTCCTATCGCTCATGTGATAGTCCACACGGGTGCGGAACAAGTAGCCGTTGTGAGTTCCGGGGATCACCTGGTTGTAGTTGTATCCACCAGGAGTCGTGAGTGGGTCCGCATTGGCCGTAGGCCAGAAGCTCGCCAGCGACTTCGCACCCGGATCGAGGAACTCGGTCGGAATGATACCAGCCGCCCTGCTACCCTGACCGACGATCGAACCATCCGGCAGGACTGTACCTGTAAGGTCGTTGCAACCGTTCGTTGACTTGGTATCAAGGTTCTTGCCGCCGCAGAAAGCAACGTTCGCTGCGGTGTTGGTGAAGTTACCAGCCATCATGTCAGGCGTCGGAATGAACGACTGCAAACGGTTCGAGTTACCGGTGTTCTGGAGGATGCGCTCGTAGCCAACCCAGAAGAGAAGCTTGTCCTTGGTAAACGGTACCGGCCCGCCAAAGTTGCCGCCGGGATAGTAGTAGTGGGCACTGCCCTTGGCAGTTCCCGCATGGTTGCTCTGCCAGTCGTTGGCGTTCAAAACATCGTTTCTGGCGTAGAAATAGCCGCTGCCATGATATTTGTCGCCGCCCGACTTGCTGATCGAATTGATGACAACCGGCCCGCGCGGAGCGTCGGCGCCAAAGTTCGAGGTCTGTACACTGACCTCCTGCGTCATATCAGGGTTCAGGATCGAGACCGAAGCGCAGTTGCAACCCGGATCGTCCACGTCCACGCCGTCCGAGAACTGGCTCGTACCGCCGCGGTTCGGCGCGCCATTCGCATTCAAACCATTACCAACCGCGCTCGCACTTACGCCCACGACCGTAGGATCGAACGACGCTCCGTTGCTCAAGCCATTTCCTACGCTCGTTACGCCAGGAAGCACCTTCAACAACTCAGAAAGGTTACGGCCCTGAATCGCCAACTGCTGGATATCCTTGGAGTCAAGGATCGCCGCACGCTGCCCGTTTTCCACAGGAATAATCTGCGCACTGCCTGCCTCAACCGTAACCGTCTCGCCCGTCTGACCAATCGCCAGCACGAGGTTCGGAATCTTGCGGACGTCGCCCGCGCTTAGCGGAATGCTGTTTTGGACAAAGGTTTTGAAGCCCTTGGCTTCAATCCTCAGGGAGTAGCTTCCCGTCAGGAGCGCCGGAAACGCAAAGTACCCTTCGCCATTGCTGACAGTGTCACGCTTCTGGCCTGTGGCCTCGTTTGTAACTGTAACAGTTGCATCTGGGATAACGGCACCTGTGCCATCAACGACCGTTCCATTGATAGTTGCCGACACCTGGGCATACGCCGAGGGCAGCAATACCAGAAACGACGCGACGATCAGCGCCAAAATAAGCCGAGCATAACTCAACGGCCCTCTTCGGTATTGTTGTAACCGTTCTAATTTCATACTGCCTCCAAAAACATTCGTTTCGCAGATACATTTTTCAACTCAGATACATATCCGCATCTTCTTGTATCGCAACGCTAGCTTCCCATTGGCCTGGGTCATTCAGGCCTGGGCCCAATCAGCCGACAACCTAAATCGATTCAGTGTGACCTTAGAGCATTTACATGACACAAATAACGACTGTCAACCTAAATCGTTTGAACCATCGAAATCCCCAGTAAAATCGCTATTTCCCAGCACCCACCCCGGTGAAATTTGTAACTCAGCCTTAACCTTCACTCCTTCAACCTTTAGGGGAGCAAACCGGCCCTCTGGAAACGCAGAGGCCTTCCCGGCGTAAACCTCCGGCAGTGCTTTTTAGTGTTTGCATCAGGATTTTGTGAATATGTCGACCGAACACAGCAGGAACCCACCTCCCTGATCTGTGCCTTATGCGATCGCCGGAAAGGGCAATTTGTAGCGTCGCCGGTCTACTTTTCCACAGTACTTCAGAGCGTTCCCTTAGAAGCTGCCCGCAAAGATAGCCTTTAGCTTCGCCTTTAGGCCCTGCTCTTCACTGGCCTTCCTAACCTGCGTCCGATGCGTATACAGCAGCATCCCGATTGCCGCCGCAAACTCAGGTTTAGCCAGCTCTTCCGGCATCCGCGACAGCGGAACCGGATACCCGATCCGTGCCGGAACCCGTAGCAGGCTCTCTGCGTTATCCAGCAGCCCCGACATCATCGCGCCACCACCCGTTATCACGCAACCCGCTCCCAGGGCCTCCAGCACCCCGCCCTGTCGCAGATTATCCCGCAGCATCGTAAACAGCTCCCGCGCCCGCGGCTCCAGTATCTCCGCCAGAAATCTCTGCCGAACCATCCGCGCCGGCTGGCCACCCGAAATCGCAAGATCTCCACCCACCTCAATCTCGTTCAACTGCGGCACCGCAGTCACCACGCAATGCCCATAGATCTTCTTCAGGTACTCGGCCTCTTCCACAGTCACATGCAGCCCAACGGCAAGATCATTCGTGAAATGGTCTCCACCAATCGGCAGCACCGCCGTATGCGCAATCGATCCCTCGAAGAACACCGCCAACTCCGTCGTGCTCGACCCGATATCAGCCATACAGACGCCCAACTCCCGCTCGTCAGCGCTCAGTACCGCCTCAGCAGCCGCAATCCCCTCGTACACCGTATCCATCACCTCGAGCCCCGCCCGGTTCGCGCACGTAATCACGCTCTGCGCCACCCCACCAGAGCACGTCGAAAGGTGCAGATTCACCTCGAGCTTGTTCCCGACCATCCCCACTGGATCGTGAATCCCCGCCTGGTCATCCAGAATGAACTCTTGCGGCAACAGGTGCAGTACCTCGCGGTCAGGAGGCAGCGCCACGCTCCGCGCCCGATCCACGGCCGCCCGAACCTCCTCGCGCGTAATCTCGCGCATCCGGCTGCCCATACTGATGCCGCCTCGCGAGTTGATCCCACGCACATGCGTCCCGCCAATCCCAACCACCGCCGTCTCAATCCCCGCCTTAGCCGTTCTCTCCGCCGTCAGCGCCGCCCGATTAATCACCTCAGCAGCAGGTCCAAGCTCCGCAATCAAACCCTTCCTCATGCCCTTCGAGGGCTCCACCCCATGCCCGCGATAGCGCAGCACACCGTCCTGCAACTCAGCCACCAGCACACAGCTCTTCGTGCTTCCAGCGTCCAGCACGGTTATCAGGTTGTCCTGTCTCTGGTTCATGGCTTGACCACCTGCGGAGGATGAAATTGCGGCTGCCGGACCACACCCGGCGTTTCAGTGTGCTTCACACCACTCGAATGAGCCCTCACCGCGGCATTGTTCTTTTTTGCCGCAGCCTTCGCACTCGGGTGCAAAGCATGCGCCGCCGGCCTCGGCTTTACCGGAGCCTTAGCCTTCACCACTGGAGGCTGAGCCACCGGAGCATACGCCGACGGCTCCGTAAAATTAGTCGCCGCAGGGGAAGCCACCGCAGGCACAGGCCCGGTCTCCAACACCACCTGCCTCTCGTACCTCATATCGACAGCAGACAGCTTCGGATACTGCGCCCGCCACTCCGCCAGATGCGCTTCATATTTCCTGTACCGGTCCAGAAAATTCTCTTCGCCAAAGTGCACCAGCACATCCGAAGCATGATCCGGAATCAACGCCTTCACATCCTCCGGATTCGACAGGTCCACCTCGCTCAGCTTCTGAGAGATCTGCTCCCCATCCGCATCCAGTTCCGACGTAAACCGCTCGAAGATCTTCATCCGCGCAGCCCGCGTCGACAGCGGCTCATCTCCGCCAATCCCCGTCACCACCGGGAACGAGTAGTGCGTCGTCGCAGGAGCATCCGTCGGCATATCCAACAGCACGCCATTCGCATCCACCAGCCCGATATGATTTCCCTGCCGCACAAACGCCACCGGCGTCCGCTCCGTAATCGACACCCGCATCCGATTCGGCAGCAGCCGCATCACCGTCGCGTGCTCCACCCACGGCAGCCGTTCCAGCTCCGTCTTTCTCTGCTCCAGCGAAACCGTAAAGATATTCCGCTCCACATCGCCGCCGAAGATGCTCAGCAACTGCGCATGAGTCAGATGGCTATTCCCTTCAATCTCAATCGAGGACGACGACTGGATCACAAACCGGTCATCATGCATCAGCAAATCCCGAGCGAGCATAACCGCCGCGAAGCAAAAACCCAGCAAAAACAGCATCGCGACGATAGCGACAATCCGTCCGCTCTTCGTCGTGGGCAACCCGCGAAACCGTATCCGAGTCCCGCCCTGTCGTCTTCGTGGAGCAACATCGTCATCCTCAAAATCGTCAGCGAAATCATCGCTCAGATCTCGACACAGCGTTCTCCTCGGCGTCACCGCACCTCTGCGCGGCGTCACCGGCTCTGAAGCATAGTCCTGCACAGGCGTCTCTAGCACTGACGTCCCACGCTTCGAAGATCCATTGCTATTTCGCAAACCTGAGCAAGGTCGCGAGAATCGCCACCCTGACTATATCCTGCAAATACCACCATCCAGCCTCTCATCTCCAAAGCGTACCCATTCAGGAACGCACCAATAACCTAACTCCGTACGGGCAACCTAACCGCCCCACACCATCCTGACAATCCCACCTTCGCACCACCGAACCTCCGCGGTACCCTCAAAACCGGGTGCCCCATTCATGCGGTTTCATCGCATGAGTGGGCATTCGTGCGCAGCACGAACCGCTTTCTCTACCCCTTCACACCCAACTCCTCCATCACCATTCCACCCGCATGCGAAACACTCCCCGCCCCGAGCGTCAAAATCACATCCCCCGCCCTCGCCTCCTTCACCAGAGCCCCGACACCCGCCTCCAGCGAAGTCGCATACCCCACCCCCTTAGTTCCAATCGCCTTCACCAGCGCCTCCGCCGACACACCTTCAATCGGCTCCTCACTAGCCGCATAGATATCCAGCACCTGAACCGTATCCGCGTCCTTGAACGCCACCGCAAACTCCGCCATCAAATCCCGAGTCCGCGAAAACCGATGCGGCTGAAACAACACATGCACCCGTCCATACCCACACTCCCGCGCCGCCTTCAGCGTAGCCACAATCTCAGTCGGATGATGCCCATAGTCATCCACCACCGTCACGCCACCCACAACGCCTTTTATCTGAAACCGCCGATCCACCCCGCGAAAGCTCTCCACCCCCACAGCAATCTGCTCCGGAGCCACACCAAGCTGCACGCCAACAGCCACCGCAGCCGCAGCATTCAGCACATTATGCTTCCCCGGAACATGAAGCCGAAACGGCCCCAGCACCAACCCCTTGTAGTTCACCTCAAACCGCGAGTGGCACCCATCCTCCCGATCCAGCATCTGCACTCGAAAATCCGCATCCACACTTTCGCCATACGTATAGACCTTGCGCCTCACCCGCGGCAGCACCGCCCGCAACAGAGCATTGTCGATACAAGCTGTAGTCGCCCCATAGAACGGAATCCGGTCCATAAACTCAACGAACGCCCCCTCCACATCCGCCATATCGCGATAGCAATCCATATGCTCGCGATCCAGATTCGTCACCACACCCAGCACCGGCGACAGCTTCAAAAACGACCGGTCGCTCTCATCCGCCTCAGCCACCAGGTACTGTGAGTTCCCCAGCCGCGCATTCGACCCCAGCGCATTCACCCGCCCGCCCACCACCACCGTAGGATCGAGCCCACCACCCGCCAGCACCGCAGCAATCATGCTCGTCGTAGTCGTCTTCCCATGCATCCCGGCCACGGCAATCCCATACTTCAGCCGCATCAGCTCCGCCAGCATCTCCGCGCGCTGAATCACCGGAATCTTCCGCGAATGCGCTTCGACCACCTCAGGATTCGTCTTGCTCACCGCCGAGCTAGTCACCACAACATCGCTCGCCGCAGCATTCGATGCTATGTGGCCCTCAAAAACCCGAGCCCCAAGCCCAACCAACCGCTCCGTCGCCGCCGACCTCTTCAGATCGCTCCCCGAGACCGAATACCCCATCGTCAGCAGGATCTCCGCGATCCCACTCATCCCAATCCCGCCAATACCAATAAAGTGAATGCGCTGTGTCGGCGCAAACAGAAAATGACCCGGGACAAACATAGGTGTGACTCGCTCTCAAAAATCTCTAGGGATCGTGGCCCGATTAACTAATCCGTCAACAGGCCTCAATTTTCCAATGTATCAGTTAGTCGTATGCCTGTACCCACCCCATGCTGTACAAAAAATCATGCCCCCCGCACTCTTCCGCTCTGCCGCCGTCTGCGCCGCCACCCTCCTCTCGCCTCTCGCCCTCGCCCAACAGCCCCACACCCTCCTCGCCACGCCCACCACCGTAGCCTGGGGATACTACTGGTCCCAGGCGAAACCCGTCCTCACCATCAACTCCGGCGACACTGTCACCATCCAGACCCTCTCCACCTGCGGCCAACCCTCTCGCCTCGAAGCCCGCGGGATCGCCGCCACCGACATCCCCGACTACGTCCGCACAATCTACGACAAAGTCCCTGCCGCCGACCGCGGCCCCGGCGGCCACATCCTCACCGGCCCCATCGCCATCACCGAAGCCGAACCTGGCGACGTCCTCGAAGTCCTCATCCAGAAGATCCACATCGACGTCCCCTGGGCCTGCAACGGAACCAGCAAAAACGGCTTCCTCGCCAAAGACTTCCCCAACGGCTTCTCCAAGATCATCCCACTCGACCTCAAGAAGATGACCGCCGCCTTCTCCCCCGGCATCACCATACCGCTACATCCTTTCTTCGGCAGCATGGGTATCGCCCCGCCCGAAGCTGCAGGCAAGCTCAACTCCGCCCCTCCAGGAACCCACGCCGGGAATATGGACAACAAGGAGCTCGTCGAAGGAACCACCCTCTTCATCCCCGTCCACATTAAAGGAGCTCTCTTCGAAGCCGGCGACGGCCACGCAGGACAAGGCAACGGCGAAGTCGACATCACCGCCCTCGAAACCCAGCTCACCGGCACCTTCCAGTTCATCGTCCACAAAAAGAAGGATGGCGACTCACCCCTCCTCTGGCCCCGCGCCGAAACCCCCACCCAATACATCTCCATGGGCTTCGACGAAGACCTCACCAAAGCAACCGAGATCTCAGTCCGCAACATGATCACCTTCCTATCCGAGCAGATGTCCGACCACCCCCGCCTCACACGCGAAGAGGCATACGCCCTCATCTCGGTCGCCTGCGACGTGGATATCACCCAACTAGTTGATGGAAACAAAGGGGTTCACACCATGTGTCCAAAATCCCTTTTCACCGGCAAATAAACGGTTTATTGTCTAACCTCAATCACAACTGCGGGATGCGAGAGATGCAACAAATCCCGCCACCTTGTGTCTAATAGAGTGAGTGCCCGATCCGGAAGACGAACAGGAAAGCCGGGCGGGAACCTCAGTCCTCGCCACTCCGCGAAGTCCTTGAAAGTCGGGACAAAACGAAGGAGCGACAGGAAGGTAAATTGATGAAATTCACCAGGTTGTTCAAAAATTCAATCGGCGCTGCAGTTCTTGCCGGAGCTCTCTTTATGGTTCCCGCAAAGGCGCATGCAGGCGTTTTTGTCTCTGTTGCCGTCGCGCCTCCCGCCATCCCTGTCTACGACCAGCCCGCCGCCCCCGGCGACGGCTACATCTGGACCCCCGGCTACTGGGCCTGGACCGGCGACGGCTATGAGTGGGTCGGTGGCGCCTGGGTCGCACCTCCCTACGTCAACGCCCTTTGGACTCCCGGCTACTGGGGCTACGGTCCCGGCGGCTACTTCTGGAACGCCGGATACTGGGGCCCGACCATCGGCTACTACGGCGGCATCAACTACGGCTTCGGCTACTTCGGCACCGGCTTCTACGGCGGGTATTGGGGCGGCGGCCATTTCTGGTACAACCGCTGCTACAACAACATCGGCTGGCGCGGCGGCTACGTCTACAACCATCCTTACAACGGTTTCAACGGACGTCCTGGCGGAGTTAGCTATGCACGCGCTGGCTTCAACGGCGGCAACCGCGGATCTTTCGTAGGCGGCAATCATGGAGTCTCTAACTTCGCAGGCAATCATGGAGCCTCTAATTTCGCAGGAAACCACACAGCCTCCAACTTTGCTGGCTCCAACCGCGAATCGAACTTCACCGCCAATCGCGGCTCAAACTTCGCTGGCAATCAGAGCCCTGTAAACCGCACCAACTATGGAGGCTTCGGCAATAGCGCCGTTCGTCCTTCCTACAATGGAGCGGCGAACTACAGCAACGGATACCGTAGCAGCGCACCCGCTCAAGTTGCTCAGGGCCGTAGCTACGCCATGAACTCCCAACCCCGCCAGAGCTTCAGCGGCGGCAATGGAGGCGGCTACGGAGGAGGCTTCCACGGCAACACCATGAGCGCCGGCGGCGGCAACAGCTTCCACGGCGGCAGCATGGGCAGCAACGGCGGCGGAAGCTTCCATGGCGGTGGCGGCGGAGGAGGCTTCCACGGTGGTGGTGGTGGCGGCGGCTCCCACGGCGGACACCGCTAACCCGAGCATCACAAAAACCAAACGGGCTGAGGAATCCATCCTCAGCCCATTCTTTTTCCAAATCACAAATGGGTGCCCCATTCATGCAGTTTCATCGCATGAGTGGGCAATCGCGCAAAGCGCGATCCGTTTTCCTTGAATCCAACAACCCACACAAAATAAGTCACTTACAGAAATATTTTCAAAAACCACAGCAAAAACACATGTCAAATCCCAAAATCACTTAACCACAACAAAACAAACAACATCCCCATTGCAAATGAGTTATCTCCAACCCACTACAATTAAATTAGAGATCAAAAAAGCCTCGGCCAAAGCCGGGGCTTTCATTATTAACCCATAACCCCTTTAGAAAGACGAATTTACCCGTAAACCATTTAGAATGACGATTTTGACTCCAACTCGCAACCGTAACTCGCTGAATATAAGCAACTTACGTCTCCATAACCCAAGGGGGGGTACATCACCGACTCCAGCCAACCAGCCCAACCACCATCAATCCAATCTCCGGCACCGCCTCCGGGTGCGCCAACCCACGAGCCCTCCGTCCCATCTCGGCCCGCCGCCCATCATCACCCAGCAACTCAAACAACACCCCCAGCAGCCGCTCCTCACTCAACTCAGCCTCAACGATCAGCTCAGCCGCCCCAGCCGCCACAAAGGCATCGGCATTCTTCCTCTGGTGGTCATCCGCCGCCTGCGGAAACGGCACCAGCACCGCAGCCTTACCCGCCGCAGCCAGCTCGGCGACAGAACTCGCGCCACTCCTGCAAAGGATCAGGTCCGCATCTCCAAACTGCCTCGGCATGTCATCCAGATAAGGAGTCACCACCAACCGCTCAAACCCAACGCCAAGCCGCTTATACGTCTCAACCGTAGACTCCCCATGCCGCGCCCCGGTCTGGTGCACCACCTCCAGCTCCGGAAAAGCATCAAGCAGCCGCTGCATAATCTTCGGCACCAGCTCATTGAAAACCCGCGCCCCCTGGCTCGCCCCAAACACCAGCAGCCTCTTACCCGGCACCGTCTTCGCAACCGAAAAAAACTCCGGCCGCACCGGCGTCCCGGTCACACGAGCATTCCGAAAGAAACGCCTCGTCTCCTCAAAGTTCACCGCAGCAGCATTCACCCGCTTCCCCACCAGCCGATTCGCCAGCCCCGGCACAGCATTCGGCTCAAACGCCAGCGTAGGAACCCGCAGCAAAATCGCCGCCATCATCGCCGGCCCCGAAGCATACCCTCCAACCCCAATCACCAAATCCGGCCTGAAACTCCGCAGCAACTCAACGCACCGCATCACACCCAGCGGCAGATCAAACAAAGTCCGAACCCGAGTAGCCAGGCTCACACCCTTCAACTGCCCAACACGAATCAGCTCCAATGGAAACCCAGCCTCAGGCACCAGCCGAGTCTCCAACCCTCGCGCCGTCCCCACAAACCGAACCTCAGCCCCATGCGTATCCCGAAGCTCCCGCGCAATCGCCAGCGCCGGAATCACATGCCCACCAGTTCCCCCACCAGCAATCAAAACCCTCATCGCCACTTCAGTCAATCTCACGCGTAACATTCAACAAAACGCCCATCCCAGCCAGCGTAATGAAGATCGAAGTCCCACCCGAAGAGATAAACGGCAGCGGAATTCCCTTCGTCGGCAGCAGCGCCAGCACGACGCTCATATTGAAGAACGCCTGAATCATGATCGCTGTAGTCAGCCCAAACGCCAGAAACCTCGCAAACGGATCAGTCGACAGATAAGCCGCTCGCAGCCCGCGATAAGCCAGCGCAACAAACAGCGCGACAACAATCACTGCACCAATCAGCCCCAGCTCCTCGCAGATGTTGGCAAAGATGAAGTCCGTCTGAACCTCCGGCAGATAGAACAGTTTCTGCCGCCCTTCCATCAATCCAAGCCCATGAATTCCGCCCGTTCCAACCGCAATCAGCGACTGCAGAATGTGGAATCCCGTTCCTCGCGGATCGGCCTCAGGATTCACGAACGCCAGCATTCTGTCCCGCCGGAACTTCACATGGAACAACATGTAATACATCAGCGGAGAAGCCAGCGCCGCCCCAATCGCGAAGTACCGAACCCTCGCGCCCGCCAGATACAGCATCAGCGCAGTCACCGCCATGCAAACCATCGCTGTGCCCAGATCAGGCTCCTTCAGGATCAGCGCCGAGAACACCACAGGCACCGCAGCAGCCCGCAGAATCGTTCCCTTCCAGTCGTCCATCTGGTGAATCCGCGTCTGCAGGAAGTAAGCCAGGAACAGCACGATCACCGGCTTCGCCAACTCCGAAGGCTGCAATGTCGTTCCGGCCACACGAATCCAGCGATGAGCTCCATTCATGCCGCTCATCACGAACACGCCAGCCAGCAGCAGCGTCGTAATCGCCACCGCCGGAAACACAACCCTGGGATTGTTATAGAGCCTGTAATCGACCCGCATCAGCACAACCAGCGCCAGCATCCCAAACAGCGCCCAAACCGCCTGCCTCGCCACATATGGATAAGGCGAGCCCAGACTCTCCTTCGCCATCACAGCCGAAGCCGAGAACACCATCACCAGCCCAAACAGCACCAGCAGCAGCACCACTCCGAAGAGCCACTTGTCCACCCCTACTCTCTTCGCCATACCATCACATCCCGCTGGTTGCTTAGCTCAACTCGCTCACTAGCTGCCGGAACACCTGTCCCCGATGCTCATAGTTCTCAAACTGGTCGAAGCTCGAGCACGCCGGCGCGAGCAACACCACATCGCCCGGAACAGCAGCCACCGCGGCATCCGCCACAGCAACCTGCATCGTCCCCGCTGAAACCATCTTCACGACTCCGGCAAGCTGACGCTCAATCTTTTCCGCAGCAGAACCAATCGTATAAACAGTCTTCACCCGCTCCGTCAGTAGCTCGGTCATCAACCCATAGTCAGAGTTCTTGTCCTTGCCTCCAAGAATCAAGTGAATCCCACCCTTGAACGAAGCCACCGCCTTCATCGCCGCATCCACATTCGTAGCCTTCGAGTCGTTATAGAACTCAACTCCGCGAACACTCCTTACGAACTCCAGCCGATGTTCCACCGCCTTGAACGCCGCCACCGTAGCCCGTATCTTCTCCGCCGAAACTCCCGCCAGTCTCGCCGCACACACCGCAGCAAGCACGTTCTCGACGTTATGCGCACCCTTCAGGGGAATCTCCGCTACCGGCATCACAGGCTCCGCCTTGCCCCCTTCCCGCCCCAGGAACAACACGCTCTCGCCATGCACAAACGCCCCTTGCTTGATAGGCCGGCGCGCACTGAACCAGAAAATCTGCGCCTTCGTCTTCGCCGCGACCATCTGCGTAGCTTTGTCTTCCCCATTCAACACCAGAAAATCGTCCGCGCTCTGATTCTCCGTAATCCTCGTCTTCGCCGCCGCATAAGCCTCAAAGCTTCCATGACGATCCAAATGATCCGGCGTAATATTCAGCACCACCGCAATCTTCGGATGAAACTCCTCGATCGTCTCCAACTGGAAGCTCGAAACCTCGAGCACACTCGTCGTCTCCGCCGTACTCTTCGCCACCAGATCGATCACCGGCAATCCGATATTCCCACCCACAAGCGTAGGCAAACCAGCATCACTCAGGATCTTCCCCACCAGCGTCGTAGTAGTCGTCTTCCCATTCGACCCTGTAATCGCGACGATCTGCCCCTGCAAATACCGACTCGCAAGCTCCAACTCCCCAATCACCGGCAGCCCGAACCCAACCACCTGCTTCACCTCAGGAGTATCCATCGGCACACCAGGCGAGACCACAATCAGATCCTGCCGTCGAAACGTCAGCAAACCGTGTCCGCCCGACTCCACCATGATCCCGGCCTCAAGCAGCGCCGGTATCTCCTTCGCCAGCGCCACTGCGCTCCGCGAATCACTCACCGTAACTCGTGCTCCCTGCTTCCGCAGAAACAAAGCCGCCGAGATCCCTGACTTCCCCAGCCCAACAACCAACACCCGCTTATTCTTCAAATCCATCATTCCTTCACCACTCTTACCGCAGCTTCAAAGTCGTCAACGCCAACAGCGCAAAGATCAGCGCCAGAATCCAGAACCGCGCAATCACCTTCGACTCCGACCACCCCATCAACTCAAAGTGATGGTGCAGCGGCGCCATCTTGAAGATGCGCTTTCCCTTACGAAGCTTATAGCTTCCCACCTGCAGAATCACGCTCACCGCCTCAAGAATAAACACTCCGCCGATAAACGGCAGCAACAGCTCCTGCTTGATCGTCACCGCCACCGTTCCAATCGCACCACCCAAAGCAAGACTCCCGACATCCCCCATAAAGATCTCCGCAGGATGCGCGTTATACCAAAGAAACCCTATACTCGCCCCGACCATCGCCCCGCAGAACACCGTCAATTCGCTAACCATCGGCATCCGCTGCAGCTCAAGGTAATCGCTGAACACAACGTGTCCGCTCACATACGTCAACACCGTCAGCGCACCAGCAGCAATAATCGTGCAGCCAATCGCCAGTCCATCCAGTCCATCCGTAAGATTCACCGCATTGCTCGCACCCGTAATCACCAGCACAACGAAGAGCACAAACGGCAGAAACGCCAGCCAATGCATATGTGGAATATGCCCCATCCACTCCCACACCAGATCAGGCCGAAACCGTTTCAAAAACGGGAACATCAGCTTCGTCGAATACTGACCGTGCAACTCCATCCGCACCAGCGCAATCGCCACGCTACTGCTCGCCAGTATCTGCAGCCCCAGCTTCTGCCGTGCAGTCAACCCCTGATTCGTCTGATGAACCACTTTGATGTAATCATCGGCAAAACCAATCGCCCCAAACGCCACCGTCGAAAGCGTCACCAGCCACACAAATGGATTCGACAGATCTGACCAGAGCAGCGTAGGCACCAGAATTGAAATACAGATCAGCACCCCACCCATCGTCGGCGTCCCGCTCTTCTTCTGGTGCGACTTCGGTCCCTCTTCGCGAATGTACTGCCCGATCTGAAACTCGCGCAGACGCTCAATCACATACGGCCCGATCAGCAAGCCAATCAGAAGCGCCGTCAGGCTCGCAAACACCGTCCGAAACGTCAGATAGCGAAAGATGCGAAAGAGACGAAAGTAGGGAAACAACTTCTGGTACAGCAGCCAATAGAGCAAAAGTCTCCGCCTTTAATTCACGTCGATATCGGGTCGATCACAGCCCGCAAAAACGCCGCAATCTATCGCTATCTTAACAGGCCTCACGAACCAGCCCTGCATCAATTTCCTCAACGAATCAAGACCTATTCGCCCTTACCGGTTCAGCAGTCAACCCCGCCAAAGCCCGCTCCAGCCGCACCCCGCGCGACGCCTTTAGCAAAACAGCATCCCCCACCCGAACATTCTTCTGCATCCACTCCCCAGCCGCCTCCGCATCGCTGACAAATACCGCCTCCACCCCACCTTCCAGCGCCGCCTTTACCAACGACTCCGCCACGCCACGCACCCCTACCACCACCGACACCCCACACTCCGCCATCCGCTGTCCACAAGCCGCGTGGAGCGCCGTAGCCTCATTCCCAAGCTCCAGCATCTCGCCTGCAATCACCACATGCCGCTCCGCAGGCATCGCCATCAACGCGTCCACCATCGCATCCAGGGCCTTCGGATTCGAGTTGTAGCAATCATTGATCAGCATCGCCCCACGCCACTCCAGAACCTCACCGCGCTTATCCCCAGCGCGCAACTCACCCACCGCCGCAGCACACTCCTCAAGGCTCATCCCACTCCGAAGCCCCACCGCTATCGCCGCCAACGCATTCCCAACGTTGTGCCGCCCGAGCATCTTCAACTGCACGCTCGCCCGCTCACCCTTCGTCTCCACGGTAAACACGACGCCCTCGGCGCCAATCTCCGACACATGCACCGCCCGCACCTCGGCCCCTTCGCCCACCCCATAGAAGACAGCGCGACCACCCATTCCCCGTCCAAACTCCTTCACATACCCATCATCAAAATTCAACACCGCCAAGCCATCCGCTGGCAGCGCCTCCACCAACTCATACTTCGCCCGAGCAATCCCCGCCAGTCCATCGGGAAAAAACTCCATATGCACCGGGGCAACATTGCTCACCACCGCCCAGTTCGGCTCTGCAATCTTCGCCAGGGCAGCAATCTCCCCAGCATGATTCATCCCCATCTCAATCACCGCAACCTCATGCTCCGGCTCCAGCTTCAACAACTGCAACGGCAACCCAAACTGATTGTTCAAATTCCCCAGCGACTTCAACACTTTGAACCGAGCCGACAATACCTGTGCCACAGCATCTTTCGTCGTAGTCTTCCCCGCCGACCCAGTCACCCCAATCACTCTCTTGCCCCATTGACGCCGAACCGCATGAGCAAGCTTCTGCAGCGCAGCCAACACGCAGTCCTCGCAAGCCGGAACACGCAGCAGCTTCGTCTCATCGACCTCAGCAGGCACCACCCATCCCATACTCACGACGGCCGCCACCGCACCATCAGCCAGCGCCGTCGCTACATAATCATGCCCATCCAGCCGCTCACCTTTCACAGCAAAAAACAACTCCCCCGCACCAATCGTCCGCGAATCGATCCCATACCCCAGCGCCTCCGCCGAAGTATCAAAATCCCCCTCCGCATGAATCCAATCCGCAACCTGCCCCAACGTCAACTTCATCCAATCATCCTCTCAAATACGGCTGCAAATACGGTGTGGGTGCCCCATTCATGCGGTTTCATCGCATGAGTGGGCAATCGCGCCAAAGCGCGATCCGCTGTACCTTCAAGTCCGCAAAACACCAGCAGCCACAGCCACATCATCAAACGGCACAGTTCCATCCTTTAAGATCTGCACCTTCTCATGTCCCTTACCCGCAATCAAAACAATATCCCCCGCCCGCGCCGCACGTATCGCAATCTCAATCGCCGCCGCCCTGTCTGCCTCGACAATGCAATCCGTCCCCGTCGCCTTCACCCCCACAAGCGCCTCCTCAATAATCGCCATCGGCTCTTCACTCCGCGGATTATCGCTCGTCAGCACCACCAGATCACTCCGCTCACCCGCGGCCCTTCCCATCCGCGGCCTCTTCGACCTATCCCTATCCCCACCACACCCAAACAGAGTAATCACCCGCCCACCACGCTCTTTCACCAACTCCCGCGCCAATGAGATCAAATTCCGCAAAGCATCATCCGTATGCGCGTAGTCCACCGCCACCGTCACACCGTTAGTCGATGGCACCACCTCAAACCGCCCCGGAACCTGTGCCCCAGCATCTGCCCCACGAACAATCTCCTCCATCGTCAACCCACGAGCCCACGCCGCAGCACTGGCCGCCAACAGGTTGTAAACATTCACCCGCCCCGTAAGCGGCGACCGCATCTCCACACTCCCATGCGGTGTCACCATACGAAACCGAGTCTCTCCGGCACGCATCTGCACATCTTCAGCAACAAAATCTCCCCTGCCCTCCATCCCATATCGCACCACCTGCGACCGCTCGATCCCCGCCGCCAGTCGCTCACCATAAACATCATCCGTATTGATCACCGCAACCCGGGGAGGAGGCGCACCCACACCATCAAGCAGCCTCGCCTTCGACGCAAAGTAGCTCTCCATCGTCCCGTGATAATCCAGGTGATCCTGCGTGAGATTCGTAAACATCGCCACATCCACCGGCAATCCCCACACCCGTTCCTGCTCCAGCGCATGAGACGACATCTCCATCACCGCCTCCGTCGCACCCACCTTCAAACCATCCGCAAACAACTCCAGCACATCCCGACTCTCCGGCGTAGTATGCGGCGACACCCGCACTTCATCTCCCACATGCGTCTCAATCGTCCCAATCAAAACACAAGTCCGCCCCACACTCCGCAGCATCGCCTCCAGCAGAAACGCCGTAGTCGTCTTCCCATTCGTGCCCGTCACTCCGCTCAAAGCCAGTTTCTGCTGCGGATGCCCCATCACAGCAGAACTAGCCTCTGCCAGCGCCCGGCGGCCCCGCTCCACCAGAGCAACAGCAATCTCGCGACGCTCCCGCTTTACTCGTTCATATGCTTCTCGTGAGTCCGTCGCAACTGCCACCGCACCCTGAGCAATCGCCGCATCTATAAAGCGATTCCCATCTGCAGCCCCACCCCGCATCGCGACAAACAAATCACCCGGCCCTACACGACGCGAATCATATTCCACGCCACCGATATCAACTGCAGAGTCAGCACACTCCACCACCGCCATCTCATGCAGCACATCATTCCATTCCATATCCACCGATTCTAAGCCCTGAAATATCTGCGCCCAACAGCGCGATTAGCGGCTAAACCGAACCACAACCTCGGTCCCCGCCGGCACCATCGTTCCCGCCGCCGGCACTTGCTCCCGCGCCAGCCCACTCCCCACTGGCTGAATCCTCAACCCCGCAGCATCAGCCTTCTCCACAGCACTTCGCAACCCCACTCCCTCAAACGAAGGCACAGCCACCCGGAGCCCCGCATCCACCACAACCGAACCCTTTTCTTTCACCTGCACCGCAGGCACAATCTTCGGAGCCGAAAGCCGTGCTGAAGCTCCGCCCGCATCCGGCATAGTCGAACTCGTCCCCCCATTAGCCTGAAAAGCGTTGACAACCTTAGTCGGCAGCAGATCAAAAATCCCTGTTTTCGCAGCAACCTTAGGCACAACAGCCTTCTCCGCAACCGCAGCCTCTGCTGCCGCAGCATTAGCAGGCGTCCGCAAAGGATCATCCGCAGGCAGATTATTCACATCGGCGAACATCGCATTCAAGTCCGCGCCATTCTCCTCCGGAGGCCCCTCCAACTCCTCGCTCTTCGCCGAAGCCACCAAATCTTTCTTAGCCTTCAGCGGCTGATCGTGCGGCACCCCAAGATACTCGAGCACCTGCTGCGCAACCTCAGCAAACACCGGCGCGCTCGTCTCGGCGCCATAGCGCGTGCCCACCGTCGGCGTGTCGATCACCACCGCCACCGAAATCGCCGGATTGCTGACCGGCGCAAAGCCCGCGAAGCTGGCCACCAGCTTGGTGTGCGAATAGGTGCGCGTCGCCGGATCGATCTTCTGCGCCGTGCCCGTCTTTCCACCTGCGCTGTATCCATTCAACGCCGCCTTCCTGCCTGTGCCTTCGGTCACGATGCCCTGCATCATCATCCGCATCTTCGCCGAAGAGATCTCCTTGATCACGCGATGCGCCCCATCCGGCAGCGTGGCCGGCAGTTGATTCGCCGGGCGGAATGCGATGGGCTTCAGCCTCGGATCGCCCTTCATCTCGTCGGTGGACTCCAGCAGCACATGGGGCGGCATATACACCCCTCCATTCGCAATCGTGCTCACCATAGTTACAAGCTGAATCGGCGTCACCCCGATCTCCTGCCCGATCGCAAGCGACAGGATGCTCGTTGCATCCCACTTCTTTGGATTGCGCAGCAGCCCGCGCGTCTCACTGGGCAGCTCGATCCCTGACCGGTCTCCGAAGCCGAAGGCCCGCATATAGTCATAGAACTTCTGGTTCCCCAGCTTCAGCGCCATCTTCGCCGCGCCCACGTCGCTCGATTTCTCCAGCGCATACTGCACTGTCACCTGTCCAAGGTGGCCGTCCGACCTATCATCATGCAGCGTACGTCCATACATCGTCAGGGCGCCGCCCTGGCAGTCCACGATATCGGTCGGCTGTACTCCAGCAGCATCAAGCGCCGCCGCATAGGTCAGCAGCTTGAACGTCGATCCCGGCTCATACACGTCGCTCACGGCGAGATTCTTTAGCACGCTCGCATCCATGTGTCGCTGGTCGTTGGGGTTGAACCTCGGCGAAATCGCCAGCGCAAGAATCTGCCCCGTGTGCGGATCCTGAACAACGACGGTGCCGTGCGCTGCCTTCATCTTCTCCATCTGCGCATCCAGCGCGCGCTCAGCGATGTATTGAATGTTGGCGTCAATCGCCAGCACCAGATTCTCGCCCGGCATAGGCTGGTTCTCTTCGCTTCCCAGCACATGCCGTTTCGCATCCAGTGCCGTCAATACATGCCCGGGCGTCCCATGCATGTCATCGTCGAACTGCCGCTCCAGCCCACCCAACCCCGTATCATCCGTACCGACATAACCCAGCACCTGCGCGGCTAAATCATTATTCGGATAGAACCTCTTGAACTCCTTCTGAAAATAAACACCCTTCAGATTCAGCTCGCGAACCCGTGTCGCCGTATCCTGATCTACTCTCCGCGCCACCCACGCAAAGTTTCTCGACGCATTGAAGCGAGCCAGCATCTGTTGCTGAGACGTAAAGTTATCTCTCGGATCGGCATGCACAATCCGAGCCAGCAACTCCGCTGCATTTTGACGGTTCTCGCCTAACTCACTCGGCACGGCATACACGCTATCAACCGAAACCGTCATCGCCAACTCACGCAGATTGCGGTCATACAGCACCCCGCGCCGCGGAGCCACCTCAAACGTACGCTGCTGCTGCTTCGCCGCTCGTTCGACAAAATCACCATGTCGAACCACTTGCAGCCAAACCAGCCGCAGCCCAATCACTCCGGTCCAGAAGCAAAAAAACAGCGCCACATACGCAAACCTGATCCTCCGTATAGGAGCGGTCAACGTCTGCCGTGGCGCCTTATTCATCTCAATCCTGCTGATTCAAATTTTGCTTGTTGTTTCTTCTTTACGACTACTGCGCAACCACCACCGGAGCATTAGCCTGTGCCAGCACCGGAGCATTCGCATCGCTTCCATCCGGACGAATCACCTGCCCAGGCTGAGGAGCATCCAAGCCAAGCTGCTTCGCAATCTTGTCGATCCGCTCCGGGTCCGTCAGTTGAGCCTCAGTCAATCGCAACTGCCGATTCTCCTCCCGCAACTGCTCGACCTGCTGCTTCTGCGTCTCAACGTGATAGCCAATCTCAATCGCGGAAAAGTGCTGCCACACATAAACCATCACCAGCACAAACAGCACGCTCATCACCGCCGAGAACGTGCGCATCTCGCGCCGCCGTTCAGGATCGTCCGCCTTCACCAGCCGAGTATTGTCGATGTGCTTCGCAAAGAAGACCTCAGGCGTTGGCCCGCGCCGAGCCTTACGTTGCGCCTCAAACAACTCGCGATTCCGCTCCGCAAGAGACTCCACGCGTCCGGCCGTCTGCCGCCGCGCTCCCATCATCTCGATCTGCTGTCCTGCCATCGCTGTCGCTGCCATCGCGCACCTCACTTACTTCTAAACTTTTACCGCTTCTCTCCAAACGTACGAACCGGGCCGGGATTGCTATTGGAGGAAGGGACTTTTTGTTGCTGAGTTGTCTTTCGCCTGAAAGAAGGTGGGACAACCCCGGCCCGATCACTTGTCTTCTCTTCTCGCGAAGAGAAACTTGTACCTAAACCCTCTGCGCCGCCCGCATCTTTGCGCTTCTCGATCGCGGGTTGCGCCTCTCTTCTTCTTCACCGGCAACCACCGGCTTCTTTGTCAAAACCTCAAACACCTTGTTCCGGCCGGCCTCACGAAATGCATCCTTCACCAGTCTGTCTTCCAGCGAGTGGAAGCTGATCAACACCAGCCTCCCTCCCGGTTTCAGCAGAGACGGCGCGCTCTCAAGCAGCGTCCTGATCTCTCCCAGCTCATCATTCACTCGAATCCGAAGTGCCTGAAAGGTCCGTGTCGCCGGATGAATCTTGTCACCTTTCATTGCTGGGGCCGCGGCCGATATGACTCTTGCCAACTCCGCCGTCGTCGTTATCGGCCGGGCCCTCACAATGGCTCTGGCGATTCTCCGCGACCTCCTTTCCTCTCCGAATTCGTAAATCAGGTCGGCGAGTTCGTTTTCGTCTTCCTGATTTACCACTTGCTCGGCCGTCTCTCCGCTGCGCGTATCCATCCGCATATCCAGCGGGCCATCCGACCGAAAACTAAATCCTCTGTGCGCCTCGTCCAGTTGCAGGCTGCTCACACCAAAATCAGCAAGCAGACCATCCAGGCTCCCTGGCTCAATCTCAGCCCTAGCCTCTGAAAACGCCTTCGGCACAAACACAACCTCCGGCATCTCATCGCCCAACTCAGCCTTCACTTCATCCAGCCGAGCCTTAGCCGCCTCCATCGCCTGCGGATCGCGATCAAAGCAGATCAACCTGCCTTTCCCGCCCAGCCTCTTCGCAATCGCCGAAGAGTGCCCCGCCAGCCCCAGCGTCGCGTCTACATACACGCCGCCCGGACGCACATTCAAATACTCCAAAGCTTCTTCTAAAAGAACCGGCACATGCTGCGGTCTATTCATCTCTTCCCGCCTTCAGTGCTGCCCCTGGGGGCCGACATCTAATCCCTAGCTGTTCGTCTTCTCGGCAAACGCAGCCAGATCGCTCGCCGTCAATTCCACTGTCCCGCTCGCGCTCTGCATCTCTGCCTTGAACGACTCGGCATTCACAACTTCCAGAAACGTCTGCGACCCCAAAACATTCACCTCGCCCATCACCTTCGCCGTATCCCGCAGCAACTGCGGAATCAGCAACCGGCCCTGCGCGTCCATCTCTGCCATCTGGCCGTAATAGTTCGTCACGTCCAGAAACTTTTTCCTCACCGGGTCCATCGAGGAGAGCTTAGCCATCTGCGCCTCGATCTTCTCCCACTCCTTCAGCGGGTGAATCTGCGCTCTCTTCCCATCCAGACTCGTGATGTAAAACTGCGGCCCATACACCTCATCCACGCGACGCTTATAGTCGGCAGGCAGCTTCAGTCTGCCCTTCTCGTCCACGCGCGTTGGGTGATTCCCGCGAAACATAACAACCTCGATACCTGTCCAGCTTCAAATCCGTCCGAAAAGAGGCGTTGCGGAGTAGACTTTGTTTAGAAATTGCTCAACTCGGTCCCTTTAGCTCCACTTTTTACCACTTCCGTCCACATCGTCTCGTAGCCACAGGTCGATGTAAAGACCTAAATTGTGCAAATCTCTGCAATTCCCATAACGGAATGTGGAAAACTCACCAAATTGTGAGAATCAAGCCGTATACCCCCACAGGTAGTGTTGGCTTCGATGGTTCATACCCCGCTCAATACTTGCGGAGCCAAATTTCATCTGATAAGCGAAATAAAAGCGAAAGAGGCGAGCCTTTGTTCTTAAATCCGCGCCTCTTCCGCGAAGATCCGCGGTCGATTCGTCTTTCCCTTAGCTGGAGACTTCGACCTCTGCCGCAACCCTCTTCCGTCGCAGCAGCCACACCAGGTAACCAAGCACCGCCAGATTGATCAACAGCAGGCTTAGCCGGAACAGGTTCGGTTGACGAGCCAGTTCGTACAGCTCCCAGGGGAGAAACGACACGGTCAGGCACAGTGTCAGATACTCAGCCCATACCTTCTCCATCATCAGACCGATGCCCTCGGTCAGCGCCAACGCCGAATAACCGAACGTCGCCAGGCCGATCTGTTTCAGCCGATGCGTATCGATCAAATCCGCCTTATCCAGCAATATCGTAACGAATTTGTTCTCAGGATCGAACTTCAGCGCCGTAGCCAGCCGTATCACCTCGTCCCCAATATCCTTGTGCAGAAGATGGATCGCACCCATCCCAAGCGCAAAGAACAAAATCGCCTTCCCCAGCTTGAACAATCCAATCAGCAACAAGCCGCGATCTCGGTGCAAATGCGCTCCACCCACGCGTTCATCCTTTGTCTGCATCTGCATCCATCCGCGATCGCTTGTCGACTCGTTCTCCATGGTCTGTCTTTCAGTTGACGGGTCCCCACGGCAAATGTCAACGCCCCCTCCGTCGTCCCCATCTTTGCTTCATTAACAATCCCGTCAAATCCTTTTCCTTCAACTTCCCACCCATCAGTCCAAAAATAGAAACGGACTGCACCAGCAGTCCGTTTCTATCGCTTTTGCAAAAAACTAAGCGTGCTTGGCCAAAATTCGTTCCATCATCCTACTCAGGTGCGGCCTCGCCTTCACAAGCGCAGCCTCTGCAGTCAATCCATACTTCTCCCGCAGCGCTTCGACCTTGCCATGCTCAATAAACTCATCCGGCCAACCCACTCGTACCACCGGAACCTGCACATCCAAATCGTTCAGTGTCTCCATCACAGCAGACCCGAACCCACCTGCGAGCACATGGTCCTCTAAGGTAATCACCAGCCCGCACTGCGAGCCGAACTTCGCCACACACTCTCGATCAATCGGCTTCACAAACCGGGGATTGATCACCGCCGTTGAAAACCCTTCCCGCTCCAACATCTCCGCGAGACGCACAGCCTCAGGCAGCATAGCTCCCAGGCCCAGGATCGCAACATCCGACCGGCCCGAGTCCTTGATCACCTCAGCCTTACCAAGCTTCAGCGCGACCGGCTGTTCCTTCACCGCTGCGCCTGGCCCCGTACCCCGCGGATACCGCACAGCACTCGGACCTTCATGAAGCATCGCCGTATACATCATGTCGGCCAGCTCATCCTCATCCTTCGGAACCATGTGAATGATATTCGGCACACTTCGCAGATAGCTGATGTCGAACAAACCATGGTGCGTGGGCCCATCGTCGCCACTTAGCCCGCCGCGATCCATGCAAAACACCACCGGAAGATTCTGCAGACACACATCATGCACAATCGGATCGAACGCACGCTGCAAAAACGTCGAGTAGATCGCGCAGAAAGGCTTATAGCCCTTCGTCGCCATACCCGCCGCAAAGATCACGGCATGCTCCTCCGCAATCCCCACATCAAAGTACCGCTTCGGATGATGAGGGCGGAACAAATCCAGCGCAGTCCCATTCGGCATAGCAGCCGTAATCGCGACGACCTTGTCGTTTCCATCTGCAAGCTTCGTCAGCGTCTCAGCAAATATCTCCGAGTACGTCTTCTGCCCAGCGGACTTCGTCTCACCCGTCTCCGCATCATACGGTCCCAGCCCATGAAACTTCTTCTGTTTCTCCAACGCCGGCTGAAATCCTTTGCCCTTCTGCGTAATCGCATGCAGCACAACAGGCTTGTTCTGCTGCTTCAGAAACTTGAATGTCTCAATCAGCAGCGGCAGATTATGCCCATCGATCGGCCCATAGTAGCTAAGCCCAAATTCCTCAAACAGCATGCCCGGCCCGATCAGGCCTTTTGCAGCCTCTTCCGCCTTTCGCGCCACATGGAGGGCAGCTTTGCCTCCGAATCGCTCGATCAATCCGGCAGCCTTATCATGCAGATTGCTATACGTCGTATTCGCCACAATCTTGTGGAAGTACTCCGCAATCGCGCCGACATTCTTATCAATCGACCACGCATTGTCATTCAACACAATGATCATGCGTCGCGTCTGCGCTGCAATATTATTCAGCGCCTCAAACGAGATCCCGTTCGTAAACGCAGCGTCACCAGCGAGCGCAACGATATGCTCGCTGCCACCTGACATATCCCGCGCCACCGCCATACCCAGCGCCGCGCTCAGCGCCGTGCCGGCATGTCCGGCACCATAGCTGTCATGCTCGCTTTCAGTGCGCAGCATAAATCCGTTTAGTCCATTTGGCTGACGAATCGTGTGAAACAGTTTCTCCCGTCCAGTCAGCAGCTTATGAACATAGGCCTGATGACTCACATCGAAGACAAAGCTGTCCGCCGGTGTATCGAACACATAGTGCATCGCCAGCGTCAGTTCTACAACGCCAAGGTTCGGCCCGATATGTCCGCCCGTCTTTGAAACTCCAACAATCAGCCGCTCGCGAATCTCTTCCGCAAGCCGCTCCAACTCCACCATTGACAATCTTTTTACATCTTCCGGGGAGTTAATCTTTTCCAGAATAGAACTCATCAAAAAACCCTGTTCTGCAGTCAGCACTCGGAAAGAACTCGAAGCGACTGCGGCTCATCCTCGACCATTCTCGATCTTGGTCAATCCAAACAAGCCATACTACAGCCCTTAAGTATACCAACCCCGCAGATCTCGACCTCTTCCCTCCTGCTTCCACAGCTTCCACAGATTCCACAGATTCCACAGAAAACAACTTCGCAACGCTTTTCTACGTCTAAGCCAACATGGTGAGATTCATCCGAGTCGCCGCTGCCGTATTTTGCGTACTCTGTGTCCTTGCCATCTGCATTGCGCCGCTAGTCGATCTGCCAGCCACAAAACTTAGCTCTGACAACCTGGTAGCCCTTTTGCTCTGTGCCTTCATGGCCGTCACCACTAGCTCCTTTATCAAGGCCTTCAACTACTCTCCTGCTATCACGGGAATTTGGCGCCCCGCTTCTACTCAAAAAAGCCGACACTCCCTTTCGCCCTTCGATTCCAACTCCATTCTGCGACGCTAGCCCCCAACTCTCCGCATTCGATTCATTCCAGACACCATCGGAAACCAAGAATCCAGCGCACAAAATGCAAGGGAGGTCAGGTGAAGTCTTCAGAAGTAATGCAGGCATGGAAGTCCATTCTTTTGGGTCGACGCCCCTCGCTGTCCATCGAACTCACCCGGGAATGCCCGCTCCGCTGTCCCGGTTGCTACGCCTACGACCCAGCCCATCTTGGAGGCGACGGCAACGTCACCCTCCGCCAGTTGTCCGACTATAAAGAAGATGCCCTCGTCAAAAACGTCCTCCGTGTCGTCGATGAGCACCAACCCCTCCACGTCTCGCTCGTAGGCGGAGACCCCCTCGTCCGCTACCGCGAGCTCGAGGCTATCCTGCCCGAACTTGACCGTCGCGGCATCCACACCCAGATCGTTACCAGTGCCTTCCGCCCCATTCCCGCCCATTGGGCGGACTTCAAGCGCCTCAACGTCGTAGTTTCCATCGACGGCTTGCAGCCCGAACACGATAAACGTCGCGCACCCGCAACCTACGAGCGTATATTGAAGAACCTTGCGGAGGCGCGCGTGACGATCCACTGTACTATCACCGGCCAAATCGCCAACCAGCCCGGGTATCTCGAGCGGTTTCTTCAGTTTTGGACCGATCGCCCCGAAGCGAAGAAGGTATGGATGAGCATCTTCACACCGCAGCTAGGAGCAACAGACCCGGAGATCCTCACGCCCTCAATACGCGCAGCCGTCATTACAGAACTACTTCGCCTCCTCCCCCTCTATCCCATCCTCGACATGCACGAGTCCGCGCTGCTGGAGTTTTTAGATCCCCCGCAGTCCCCTTCGGATTGCATCTTCGCTCGCACCACCCACTCCGTCTCAGCCGACCTCAAAACAGTAATCACCCCATGCCAGTTCGGTGGCAAACCCGACTGCTCACAATGCGGCTGCATCGCCTCTATGGGTCTCGCAGCCGTTGGACACCACAAAGTAGTAGGCGGCCTCACCGCAGGCCATCTCTTCAAAATCTCAGATGCAGTTGGACGAAACATCAAAAAGCTATCAGATCCCCACGAGAACAAGAGGGCTGCGATCCAATGACTCAATACATGACCCAACAAACGATTCATCTCGAAACCGCTGATATCGAATCGACGTTCCACTCCTCTGAAACGGATCTCCGCAGACAACTCGCGCGCTTCAGTCGTTGGGTTCATCGCCTCGGCTACACCCCTGGTACCGCAGGCAACCTCTCGGTCCGCCTCGACGAACACCTCATCCTTGCCACGCCCACCGGCTGTAGCAAAGGACTCCTGCACCCCGCCGATATGGTCATCATCGACAATGACGGCCACAAGCTCAGCGGAGCCCGAAACGTAACCAGCGAGATCGGCATGCACCTGGCCGTCTACCGCATGCGTCCCGACGTGCAGGCCATCGTCCACACCCACCCGCCCATTGCCACTGCCTTCGCAGCCTGCGGCAAAGCCCTCGATCAGCCCATCTGCTCTGAAATCCTCATGACCACAGGCCTCGTTCCCCTTGCGCCCTACGCCACCACCGGAACCGAAGAGGTAAGCGCCAGCCTCGAGCCCTTCATCCCCGACCACGACGCCATTCTTCTGGCCAACCACGGCCTTCTCACCCACGGCTCATCACTAGCCGACGCCTTCATGAAGACCGAAACCGTAGAGCACTTCGCCCACGTCTGCCTCTCCGCCCACCAACTAGGCGGAGCCATACCTCTCCGTGACACCGACATCGAAAAACTCCACAGCGCCCGAGCACGCTACAAACTCAACGCCTCCAAAGGCCCCGCCTGCCACTAGAGCAAAGCCCCAGGTCGCATTTGTTGTTGCTGTTGCAGTTGTCTGTCCCTTTGTTTGTCATCCCGTAGGGATCTGCTTCTGTCTTTGCCTTCGTCTTTGCCTTTTGCTTTTGTTCGTTTCTGTCGTCATTCTGAGCAAAGCGAAGAATCCCTGTATTCGCTTTTGTTTTTGTAGTTGCCCTTGCTTGTCATTCTGAGCGCAGCAGCCTGCTCAAGAAACCCAAAGCAAAGGCTGCCGAATCGGAAAATTTCGAATAATCTCCACATCCGTCGGATCAGGATCCAGCCGTTTCCAAAGCGCAACATATTCCTCACGCTTACAAGCCACCCCACAGAACAACAAACTCGGAGCCCGCACCGGCAGCGCATCAAAATGCTCCACATCCTTCGCAAAAGGCCACCGCGTCTTGTCCTCCAGAAACGGAAAAAGAAACGCCGCCCCCTTGCACATCCCCCGCCCATCACTCAACGTGTAATTAAACAAATCATCTCCGGCCCGACTCAACGACTGGCATACACCCGCCATCACATCCAGATTGAATATCGAGTAGCTATACGGCTTCGTCCTCTTCAACTCCAGCGGGAAACTCCCATCCGGACCCATCTGATTCGGCAGAAGCACACTCTTGTACCGCACGCGCAGATCGTCTCTCACATCTTCGTCACCGGTCAGCCTCGCAAACTCCGCCGCCTGCAACGTCCAGCACGTCGCATGATTATTCGCAGCATCCCGTTCGGTCATACCCTTCTTGCTGGTCTGCAACCACTCCAGATAGCTACGAAACCATTCCGTCACAGCCGCGTCATCCTCTTTGCCAAGCAGCTTCCCTCGAAGAAAAGTCGCAGCCCGCGCAACCTCCACCAGGTGTAGCGTATCGATAATTCCATACGACCTGCCGGTCACTCCACGCGTCACACCCTGCGCAAACTCAAGGTTCGGATTCATCCTCGTAGCCGGATCAACAAACCAGGCCCGCAGATGTTCCACCGCCTTCTCTCCATAGCGCCGGTCCTTCGTCAGCACCCAAGCCGCTGTCAATGCAGGCATCTGCACACTCAGCGCGATCATCGCCTTCCTGTGCCCCACAAAATTATCCGGATTGCTCTGCCCATCTCGGTCACGATAAGGCCCCTCGGGATTCGCCGGATCGGGCCAGAAATAATCCGCCTGCGAATAAAAATCATGCACCCCACCCGGACTCTTCTCTGAAGGAAAGCTCGTAATCGTCCGCGGTGTCTCTTTCACATACCGTTGAGCCGCCCGCAACACCCGCTCACGATCCGTAGCAGCCACCAGAGCATATCCACTCTCTCCGGGCACAGCCCAAGCAACACTCCCCAGCGCAGCAACACCACCCACACAAAACAGCCGTCGATCAACCAACATTATTCAGCCATCCCCTCAAGCACCACCTCGCTCACTGGCTCCACGCCAAACTGTCCCTCCCACTTCGCGATCACCACACTCGCCAGGCAGTTCCCCACTACATTTACCGTAGTCCGCGCCATATCCGCCAGCGCATCGATCCCCAAAATCACAAAGATAGGCTCCGTCGGCAATCGAAACGTAGCCGCCGTTGCCAGCAGCACCACCAGCGTAGCCCGCGGAACCCCCGCCACACCCTTGCTCGTCAGCATCAACGTCCCCATCATCAGCAGTTGTTCGCCAAGCGACAGGTGCACCCCCGCCGCCTGCGCCACAAAGATGCTCGCAGCCGCCAGATACAACGTCGATCCATCCAGATTGAAGCTATACCCCGCCGGAATCACAAACGAAACAATCCTTCGCGGAACCCCCAACGCCTCCATCGACTCCATCGCTATCGGCAGAGCCGCCTCACTCGTCGACGTGGCAAACGCAATCGTAGCCGGCTCCGCCACCACCGCCAGAAACCGTCTCACCGGTACCTTGAACAACAAAGCCACCGGCAGCATCACCAGCACTCCAAACGCCACCAGCGCCCCATAGATCGTCAGCAGAAGCTTCCCCAGGTTCACCAGCACACCCAGCCCCATGTGCCCCACCGTGTACGCCATCGCCGCGCCCACACCAATCGGCGCAAAGTACATCACCACATTCGTGAACTTGAACATCACCTCGCTCAGGCTCTCGCAAAGCCGAAGCACGGGTGCACGCTTCTCCTCCTTCAACGTAGCCAGCGCAATCCCAAAGAACACCGCAAACACAGCGACCTGCAGAATCTGCCCCTCAGCCACCGACCTCGCAATATTCTCCGGAAACACATGCAGCAAAAAATCCTGCCAGTGCGTAGGCGGAGGCGCAGCGACCACCTCATTCGCGCCTGCTATCGCCGACACATGCAATCCCACCCCCGCCTTGCTTATGTTGATCGCCACCAACCCCACCACCAGCGCCAGCGTCGTCATCACCTCGAAGTAGACGATGCTCTTCACACCCATGCGTCCCACGCCCTTCAAATCCCCATGCCCCGCGATCCCGGTCACCAGCGTCGCCAGAATCAGCGGAGCCACAATCGTCTTAATCAGCCGCAGGAAGATATCGCTGAAAACCCGCAGCCCCACCGCCGCCCCCGGCGCATCGAACCCCAGCTCCGCCCCCGCCACCATCGCCACGAAGATCCACGGAGTAACCGACCGCCGCCGCCACGCAAAAACCATCAACAACGCCACACCCAGCCACCGTACAACCATCCCTGCACCATGCAGCGACGCCAGTCCTAACCCTACCCCCACAGCCAGTAAACAAGCCGCTGCCCCCAACAAAACTCGCTCTGAACTCAATTTCCTCATCCCGCGCAGCATACCAGCATCACACCTTACCCGTTATGTTACGAAAGTCACCACAAAATCTGCGCCAATAGGGAATGGCTATGCGGACGCGAGCAGCTATCCTGTAACAGCGGATTCACAAACAAAATGGCCGCATCTCAGATTTGCGACAGCGTCTCGTCTAACTCCTAACGGACAGCATCTCGCTCTGAGAAGTAATCGATTGACCTGCTGTCCTGTTGCCTTGCTACACCCATTTGCCGAGGTTCCCATGTCGAAGTCACGCACTCTGCACCGGCTCCTAGCACTACTCTGCGTCGTCTCCGGACTCCCGCTCGCAGCTCAGTCTCTCGCGGGCCCGTCTGCCTCTGCCCAGACTGCCTCTACCCAGACTGGCACGAGCTCCGCAGCCTTCGACCCGCTTGGCAAATCCTCAGCCACAACAAGTCCCCTCACTCAACCGACACTCACTCCCGGTGTCCTCCTCCTCATGGAGCTCGAAGGTCGCTTCGCCAAAGACGTCGCCACAGGCGGTGGCAAAGCCTTCAGTACCTGGTTCGCTGATGATGCCGTCACCCTCAACAACGGTCAACCCGCCGTCCTCGGCCGCGCCGGTATCGCCGCCCAGGCCCAATGGGACGCCAAAGACTACCAACTCGCCTGGACCCCGCAAGGAGCACAGATGGGCCCATCCAACGACATGGGTTTCACCTGGGGTCACTACGAAGGCCACTCCAAGGACCGAAATGGCAATCCCGTCGTCATCTCCGGCCGCTACCTTACTATCTGGAAAAAACTGCCCGATGGAACTTGGAAAGTAGCTATGGATGCGAGTGCGAACGAGCCTCCGGAAGCAGGTGAATGTTGTGTTCTTCCAAAACCTTAGCTCCCCCCGCTACACCTAAAGTAGCAGTGCGAAACTGCAATACCATCTCCTACCATCAAGGAGTCAGATGAACGCTCTCCTGGTCAAAGACGAAGCTCTCCGAATCGAAGCCCTCCATCAGTACGAGGTCCTCACCACTGCCTCCGATCCCGTTCTCGACGACATCACCCGTCTCGCCGCACAGCTCTGCAACACCCCCATCGCCGCCATCTCTCTCATCGACTCCGACCGCATCTGGATCAAGGCTCGCACCGGCATCGACGCCACCGAACTCGTCCTCGGCAGTCTGCCCTGCGAAACGACCATCCTCGGCGACTCCATCTACGAGATCCAAGACGCCCGCCGCGACCTCGACTTCGCCCCCGACGGCATCTACGTCGAAGGCCGTCCCTACCGCTTCTACGCCGGTGCTCCCCTTACGACACCCGGCGGCACCACCATCGGCTGTCTTCTCGTCCTCGATCCCTCCGCGCGCCGCCTCACCCCTCAGCAATCCGACGCTCTCAGCATTCTCAGCCGCCAGGTCATCACCCGGCTGGAGCTCAACGGCCGCATCCGTCAGATGGATCGCGCCGCCCGCTCCCGTCAGCGTGTCGAGTCCGCCCTCACCGTCGAGCGCAACTTCGTCTCCGCCGTCCTCGACACCATCGGCGCCCTCGTCGCCGTCTTCGACACCGCCGGCCGCATCGTCCGCTTCAACCGAGCCTGCGAGGTCGCCTCCGGATACGAGTTCGCCACTCTCGTCGGCCGCTACACCTGGGACAAGCTCATCCCCAGCAGCGAAATCCCCGAAGCCATCAACACCTTCGAGCGCCTCCGCGCTGGAGCCTTCCCCGCCGCCTTCGAAAACCAGTGGCTCAACCGCGACGGCACCCTTCGCCGCATCGCCTGGTCAGCCACAGCCCTCCGCGACGCCCAGGGCCAGGTCGGCTTCATCATCGCCACTGGCATCGACGTCACCACCCAACGCGCCGCCGAAGCCACCCTCCGCGAAAGCGAAGCCCGCTACCGCCAGCTCGTCGAAGGCTCACTCGGTATCGTCTGCACCCACGACCTCAAAGGCAACCTCCTCTCCATCAACGCCCACGGTGCCGAAACCATTGGCCGCACCGTCGATGCGATGCTCAATCATTCCCTCAGCGAGTTCATCCCCGAAGACCGCCGCGCCGCCATGCAGGCCTATCTCAAGAAGATCGCCGAAACCGGCGAAGCCCAAGGCCTCCTCCACCTTTCGCACGCCAACGGCGAGATCCGCGTCATCGCCTACCGCAACAAACTCATCGACGTCGCCGGCCGCACTCCTTACGTCCTCGGCTTCGGCGTCGACATCAGCGAACAGGTTCGCGCCGAAGGCCGTCTCCGCACCCTCACCCGCCAGTCCGACTCCATCCTCGAGTCCGTCGGCGACGGCATCTTCGCCATCGACCTCAACGGCAACGTCACCGTCGCCAACGTCGCTGCAGCACAGATGCTCGGCTACAAAAAAGAGGAGATGCTCGGCCGCAACTTGCACGACCTCATCCACCACACCCGTCCCGACGGCACCCCCTTCGCCTCCGAAGACTCGCCCATCCGCAAGAGCCTCACCAATCTCGACACCGTCCGCGTCTCCGACCAGGTCTTCTGGCGCAAAGACGGCACCTGCTTCTCCGTCGACTACGTAGCTCGCCCCCAAATCGAATCCCAGCCCGACAAAAGCGGCGACAAAGCCGTAGGCGTCGTCGTCGCCTTCACCGACACCACCGAGCGCCGCGCCCTCGACCGCATGAAGGACGAATTCATCTCCACCGTCTCCCACGAGCTTCGCACCCCGCTCACCTCCATCCGCGGAGCACTCGGCCTCCTCTCCGGCGGCGCACTCAACTCCCGCCCCGAGAAGAGCAAGCAGATGCTCGACATCGCCATCAGCAACACCGACCGCCTCGTCCGCCTCGTCAACGACATCCTCGATCTCGAGCGCATCAGCAGCGGCAAAGCCGAGCTCCACCCAACCATGTGCAGCGCCGAAGATCTCCTCCGCCGCGCCGCCGGCATGCAGCAGTCGACCAATCCCAAACCCACCACTCGCATCTTCTTCAGCGCTCACGGTGTCAGCGTCTGGGCCGACTCCGACCGCATCCTCCAGGCCCTCTGCAACCTCATCTCCAACGCCATCAAGTTCTCTCCCAGCGGCAGCGAGATCCACCTCAGCGCCCGCAACCTAGACGGCAATGAAGCCCTCATCGAAGTCCGCGATCAAGGCTCCGGCATCCCCGCCGACAAGATCGAGCACATCTTCGACCGCTTCCACCAGGGCGACGCCTCCGACTCCCGAGCCAAGGGCGGCACCGGCCTCGGCCTCGCCATCTGTCGCAGCATCATCACCCACCACGGAGGCCGCATCTGGGCCACCAGCACCCCCAACCAGGGCACCACCTTCCACTTCACCCTACCCACCAAACCCGCCAACAACCTCCGCTGACCGACAAACCGACACACAGCCTTTTGCTGTAGCCTTAGCCTTTGCGGTTGCCTTTGTTGCTGCAGTTGCCTTTTTGTTTGTCATCCCGTAGGGATCTGCTTCTGTCTTTGCTTTTGCTTCTGTCCTTGCTTTTGCCTTTCCCATTCACCGTCAAAGTCCACTACAAATCAGCCGCCAAATCCTCCCAAGTCGGATTCTCAGCCTCAATCAACCTCACCTTAAGCTCCCGCCGCCAATCCTTCAGCTCCTTCTCCCGAGCAATAGCATTATTCACATACTGAAACCGCTCAAAATAAACCAGCCGAGTAATGGCATACCACTTAGTGAAGCCATCGCATGCACCAGTCTTATGCTGGCCCACACGACGCCGCAGATCATTCGTCATCCCCACATAAAGCTGACGAGACCGACTGGAAAGAATGTAAACGAAAAACAAGAAATTAGCGATCCGGCATCTTTGGCTGTTTCCTGCCCTCTTCCATGAACGAATCCTCACGAAGCGCATCCAATTCCCGAAACCACACACCAACATCAAACGGTCTCGAATCGCTCGAAACGTCACCACAAGATTGGATCACCTTAGGCGCTTCATTCAAGATGTCACTTCCGCGCCTCTTCACTCCTCATCCCCCCGCAGCTTAGCAATCACCCCAAAATCCTCCAGCGTAGTCGTATCGCCCTTCACCTCCCCGGTAGTAGCAAGCTCCCGCAGCAACCGCCGCATAATCTTCCCACTCCGAGTCTTCGGCAGAGCCTCGGTAAACCGCACATCATCCGGCCTCGCCAGCGCACCAATCTCCTTGGCGACCCACTGCCGAATCTCCTGCCGTAGCTCTTCGCTGACCGTATGCCCCATCTCCAGCGTCACAAACGCGCAGATAGCCTGCCCCTTCAACTCATCCGGCCGCCCAACCACCGCAGCCTCCGCGACCTTCGGGTGCGCCACCAGCGCCGACTCGACCTCCATCGTTCCCAGCCTGTGCCCACTCACATTCAGCACGTCATCGACACGCCCCATCAGCCAGTAATACCCATCCGAATCTCTCCGAGCACCATCGCCCGTAAAGTAGCTCCCCGGAATCTCACTCCAGTAAGCCTTCTCATACCGCTCGGGATTCCCATACACGGTCCGCGCCAGCGAGGGCCACGCCGTCCGGAACACCAGCAACCCACCCTGGCCATCCGGAACCGGCTCACCTTCTTTTGTAACTACTTCAGGCACAATTCCAAAAAACGGTCGCGTAGCCGACCCCGGCTTCGTCGCCACAGCCCCTGGAATCGGCGCAATCATGATCGCACCCGTCTCCGTCTGCCAGTACGTATCTACAATCGGGCAGCGCTCCTTACCAATCTCGCGATGGAACCACATCCACGACTCAGGATTGATCGGCTCACCCACCGTCCCCAGCAGCCGCAGCGAAGCCAGCGAGTGCTTCCGCACCCACTCCGCGCCCCACTTCGTAAACGCGCGAATCGCCGTCGGAGCCGTATAAAACACCGTCACCTTATGCGCATCGATAATCTTCCAGAACCTATCAAACTCCGGCCAATTCGGAGCCCCTTCATACATCACCACCGTCGCGCCATTCTGCAACGGCCCATAAACAACATAGCTATGCCCGGTCACCCACCCGATATCCGCGGTGCACCAATAAACATCATCCTCGCGCAAATCGAACACATACTTGCTCGTCAGATACGTCTGTACCGAGTACCCACCCGTCGTATGCACCAGCCCCTTCGGCTTCCCCGTAGTCCCGGACGTATACAGCAGATACAGTGGATCCTCCGCATCCATCCACTCCGGCGCGCACTCATGCTCCGCCGTCAGCATCGCCTCATCCCACCAGATGTCGCGCCCTGCCTTCATCTTCACTTCCGTATCCGACCGCCGATACACCACAACATGCTTCACCGTCGGACACTGCTCCAGCGCCTCATCCACAATCGCCTTCAGCTTGATCTCCGTGCCACGCCGATAGCTCGTATCCTGCGTGATCACGGCAACGCACTCCGAGTCATTCACGCGATCCACAATCGCATGCGCAGCAAACCCGCCAAAGATCACCGAATGCACCGCGCCAATCCTCGCGCATCCCAGCAGCGCAATCGCCAGCTCCGGACACATCCCCATATAAATGGCGACGCGATCACCCTTCTTGATCCCCAATCCCTTCAGCACATTGGCAAACCGCTGCACACGGTCATGCAGATCGCCATAGGTCAGCCGCCGCACCTCGCCCGGCTCACCCTCCCACAGCAGCGCCACCTTGTCCTTCCGAGCACCCAGCGCATGACGATCCACGCAGTTATGCGAGACATTCAGCTTCCCATCGACAAACCACTTCGCGCCGTTCCCCGACCCATCCTTACCCGGCTCCAGCACCTTCGTCCACGGTGCGAACCACTCCAACTCTCCCGCCGCCTCCCCCCAGAACTCCTCCGGCCGCTCCACGCTCCGCCGATACATCGCCTCATACTCTTCCAGGCTCTTTACATTGGCCTTGGCAGCAAACTCTGCCGATGGAGCAAATACCCGATTTTCACGCAAACTAGAATCCAGATTCTGGCTTTCAACAGACGACGTCACGCACGACCCTCCGCAGTTTTAACTACCCACAAAAGGTACGCTATCGCTCACCCCCCCAGCAACCCATCATCCGGGTGCCCCATCCTGAGCGCGCCTCATCGCGCGAAGGTTGGGGAGTGAATCCCTATCGTGTCCAGAACCAGGCCTTCACTTCACAGGAGCAGGCGGTCTCATCATCAGCGGCAGAAACACCGACGCCGTCATCACCAACGAGACCACATGCAGTCCGCCCACATACGTTCCCGTGGCCTGACGCATATGCGCAAGCAGCAGCGGCCCAAAGGCACTCGCAAATCCCCACGCCGTCAGCATCAACCCATAGATCGACCCCGCATTCGTCGGCCCAAAATAATCCGCAGCAAATGCAGGCATCGTGCCAAAACCGCCGCCATAACACAGCAGAATGAGGAAGCCCACAATCGTCACGCCCGCAACCGAATTAAGACCGGGCAGGAACCAGAACAGAAAGATCTGCAGCACAAAGATCACCGCAAACGTCATCTTCCGGCCCAGCGTGTCCGACACCCACGCCCAGAAAACACGCCCCACCGCATTGCCGATGCTCACCACACCAACCATCCCCGCAGCCGTAATCGCCGCGACCTTCGCGAACTCCTGAAACATCGGAGCCTCCTGCGAAATCAACGAAATCCCAGCCGATGTATTCAAAAACAGCAGCAGCCACAGCGCCCACCACTGCCACGTCTTCAAGGCCTCCTGCAGCGTAAAGTCCTTGGCAGTCTTCTGCCCAAGCTCCTTCGCGGTCGGCACCCATCCCTCCGGCTTCCAACCCGCCGGCGGATTCTGCATAAAGAAGCCCGCCGTCACAGCCACAATCAGATAAGCCACGCCTAGATAAGCAAACGTCTGCATCACACCCACGGTCTGAATCAACCGCGTCGCAATCGGAGCCGTCACCAGCGCGCCCGCGCCAAACCCACCCACCGCAATGCCCGTCATCAGCCCGCGTTTATCCGGAAACCAGTTCAGCAGCACGGCCACTGGAACGATGTAACCAAGCCCAAGCCCGATCCCGCCAATCACCCCATACGTCATATAAAGCCACCACAGCCGGTGGTCAGAAAGGCTGGCCAGAAAGACTCCCGCGCCATACAGTGCGCCGCCGGTCATCGCGACCACCCGCGGCCCCACACGCTTCAACCAAAGCCCGCCAAAGAACGAAGCGAAACCCAGCACCATAATCGCAATCGTGAAGGTCAGCGTAATCTGCGAGATCGTCCAACCAGTTCGGTTTGCCAGCGGTATCCGGAACACGCTCCAGGCATACACCGCACCCAGCGCCATCTGCAGCAGAACTCCAGCAAAAGCAATCCACCAACGGTTCAGTGTATGCATTCATGCCTCCTGCCTACGGGAAAATCAGATGTTTTCCAAACGCACGAAGCCTAACACGCCGGCATATATTTCGCTTCAACTATCTCCAACGACTACTGCAACAACTCCACCGCAGCATCCGTCATAGCCGTCACTCCCGTTCGCAGCGTAGGCTCCGGCACCGGAGCGAAGTGCGCCGAGTGCAGCGCCGGCATACCCACACCCTTCTGCTGATTCTCCATAAACGTCTCCGGATCATCCGCCCCCAGCCAGAAGATCACCGATGGAATCCTCCCTTCCATCCCGAAGATTCCAAAGTCCTCGCTCCCCATAATCGGCCTCACGTCGATCACGTGATCCGCGCCCAGCTTCGCCACAAACAACTTCTGCAGCCGCGCCGAAAGCGCACGATCATTGATCATCGCCGGCGTCGATTCATTCTCCAGTACCGTTACCACCGGCATCCTGTCCCCCGGAACACCCGCCGCAATCGCTACGCCCTGCGCCGTCCGCTCCACGCCCTTGATGATCGTCTGCCGCACTTCCTCGCTATAGCTCCGAGTCGTCAGCTCCATCTTCACTTCATCCGGAATGATGTTCCGCTTCGTCCCGCCGTGAATATCGCCAATCGTCACCACCGCCGGCTGCTGCGGCGGCACCGACCGGCTCACAATCGTCTGCGCCTGCGTAATAAAAGCCGCCGCCATCACAATCGGATCCTTGCCCGCCTCCGGTGCAGCCCCATGGCTCCCCACCCCCCGCATCACCACATCAATCGAGGTCGAGCTCGCAAACGCCGGCCCTGGCACCACCGACACCAATCCCGCAGGTATCGGCGAATCGTGCAGCGCAATCGCCATATCCGGCTTGCCAAACCGTTCATACAGCCCGTCAGCTAACATCGCCTTCGCGCCATCAATCGTCTCTTCACTCGGCTGCCCGATCAGCATCAGCGTCCCATGCCACTTAGCCTTCAGCGTCGCCATCGTCCGAGCTACACCAATCAGCGTCGTCACATGAATGTCATGCCCACACGCATGCATCACGCCAACATCCTGCCCCGCCGGATTCTTCGATCGCACCGTACTCGCATACGGCAGCCTCGTATCCTCCGTCACCGGCAGAGCATCCATATCCGCGCGAATCAGCAGCGTAGATCCCGCACCATTCTTCAAAATCCCCACCACCCCATAAGCCTGCGACCCATCGGGATACTTCCCCACCCGCTCCGTCACGGTATATCCAGCCTTACGCAGCTCCTCCGCCAGCAACGCCGAGGTCTTCTCCTCATGATGCGAAAGCTCTGGAGCCGCATGCAGTCCCTTATAAATCGTCACCAGCCCCGGCAGTTCCTTACTCACAACACCCGAAACTTCCTGCGCCCACCCCATCGAGCCCACACCGAGCCCAACTGCCGCAACCCACTGCAATACCCGCATAGCGCTCCCGTCCAGTTCAGTTAGTGAAGAAGATAAACTCCAATCATAATGAACATATACTGGCCCGCAATCCTCGGTTTCCTTTTGGGCTTCGGCTTCGGCGTAGGCTGCGCCCTCGCAGTCATGTATTCCATCTACCTCGGAGGCTATCGCGCCGCCATCCGCGACTCCCAGCTACCCACCCCACCAGACCGCTACACTCAGGCCCTCAAAAAACAACGCGGCGGTTTTTAAAACGCGGTGGTTTTTAAGTCGTCATCCTGAACGCAGTGGTTTTTAAGTCGTCATCCTGAACGCAGTGAAGGATCCCTGTATTTCGTATTTGCCGTTGCCTGTTCTTAAAATCCTCCGCGCCACTCCATCTAGTCAGCAACCATCAGTTACTACACAACGGGAAGCCCCTGCCGGTTCCACGCTCCCATTCCGCCATGCATGCTGCCCACGTCGCGGAACCCATTCCTGACAAGAAGGCTAGCGGCAATGCTCGATCGATAGCCGCTTCCACACACCACAAGAATCGGCTGATCTCCGGAAAGCGAATCGAAGCCTCGCGCAAATTCCCCAAGCGCCCTGTGCACCGCGCCCGCAATGTGCCCGATCTTCCACTCCCCACAGCTCCGGACATCCAGAACCACACTCTCAGCCATGCGTCTCTCAACCTCACGCGTCGAAAGCTGCGTCGTGCGCGCAAACTCCAGCCCCGCCTCGATCCACCCGGGCATGCCCTTCGCCACGAAGCCCTCAATCCGATCAAGCCCCACGCGAATCAGCGAGCGCCGCGCAGACTCATCATCCCCACTGTCTCCAACCAGAACAATCCGCTTCTCCGGGTCCAACAGCCACCCAGCCCACAGCGACAGGTTCTGCCCCGCGCCAATATTGATCGCACCAGCAATGTGCGCCCCTCCAAACGCCTCCGGCCGCCGCAGATCGAGCACCGTCACATCATCTCGCCCTGCCAGCACAGCCGCCTCCTCCGGAGCGATCGAACGCCCACCCGGTACAGACCGCAGAACAGGCGCACCCTGCGCATTCAATCTCTTCATCCGTGGGTAGTACTCCGGCATCGCCGGCACACTCGCCAGAACCTCCTTCACGAACACATCTTCTTCAAGCCGGAAGAGACGGTTTGTCGCCCGCTCATACCCAAGCGTCGATTCCGCCTGGTCGCTCATCCCCGCGCCACAAAACGATCCAGCGCCATGGCCGGGATAAACCGCCGTGCCATCCGGCAGCGAGGCGATGCGCTCATGCAGGCTTCGGAACAGCTCATGCGCAAGCCCCAGCTTCGCCTCCTCTCCCAGCAGGTCCGGCCGCCCCAGCGATCCTACGAACAGAAAGTCTCCTGAGAACAAGGCCACCGGCACCTCCGCGCTGCGTGCAAGATCAAACACAACAAAGGAGAGATGCTCCGGCGTGTGGCCCGGCGTATGCAACGCCTCAATACGCACCTTGCCGATCTCAATCGCGTCGCCGTCCCTCAAAGAGCGATGCGGCATCCCATACTGGTAATGCTCCCCTTCGTCATAACCGCTCAACGCCAGCTCTGCTCCCGTCGCCTCCGCGAGCGCCGTCGATCCAGCCGCGAAATCCGCATGAATATGGGTCTCGAGAAGATTCGTAATCTTCAGCCCCTGCTCCTCGGCATAGGCGATATACCCATCAACATCGCGGATCGCATCGATCACCGCCGCCTTCCCCTCAGACGAAACGACATACGAGTACTGCGCGAGTCCAGGAACCTCAAAACGTTCGATCTTCATCGTCTCCCCTTTACAACCGTTGCAGCAGAAATAGCCTTCAACTCCTCCAGCTCCCGCTCACTCTTCTCCGTCTCGCTCTGGCAAACCAGCGCGCACAGCTTCACCACCATCGGATCGCTGATCGCATAAAGAATTGAGGTGCCAACCCTCCTGCGGCCCACCAACCCGGCATCATAGAGAATCTGCAGATGCCTGGATACATTCGATTGATTGCCATCCAACGCCTCCACCAGCTCGCCTACAGCTCTCTCCCCCTTCTCCAGTTCCTGAATCAGGCGGAGACGGTACGGCTCGCCCAGCGTCCGAAAACGCCGCGCGATCAACTCCATCATCTTGTCGCTCATCGGCACTTGCTTCATATCTAGCACTATATTAGTATATACTCATATAGTCAAGCAAGCCACGGAGACCTCCCTCAACATGACCACAATCCCCACCGTTATCGACGTCCGCGAATACCCTGAATTTGCCTCTGGCCACATCGAAGGCTCGTTGTCCATTCCTCTCGGGCGCCTCAAAGAAGCCTCCGCAGCCTGGGAAAGGACGATGCCCCTTACCCTCATCTGCAAAAGCGGCAAGCGGTCTCAAGCCGCCCGCCTCCAACTGATGGACCTGGGCTTCACCTCCCTCAACGTCCTCGAGGGCGGCATTGACGCCTGGCGTCAGGCAGGCAAACCGCTCCAATTCGCTGCCAAGCAGCCATGGTCGCTCGAAAGGCAAGTCAGAATCGCCGCAGGCTCGCTCGTCCTCTTCACCCTCGCCCTGGCCCAGTTCGTCTCACCCTGGTTCCTTCTGGGTACGGCCTTCGTCGGCGCCGGCCTCACCTTCGCCGGCATCAGCAACATCTGCCTCATGGCCACCCTTCTCGGCCGTCTCCCCTGGAACCGCCCGCAACGAGAGCAGTGTCTCTCAACCTAGCCGATCCCAACAATGTGCCTCCGCAGCGATTGAGCGGCAAGCCAAACGCCCCAGCATTTAGCTGGGGCGTTTGGGGTTTACGGGTCCCGGGTCAGGCAGTTTTCCTGACCCGATCTCCGGTGCATGGTTAGAAGTTGTACTTGAGCGCCACCTCCACTACACGACGCCCGGTCTTATACTGTGGCGTGCCGGTCGTGGCTGTGTTTATGTTGGTACCGTTCGAACCCATGGTAAGGTTGACGTCGCTTCCAAGGCCAAACTGCGGCAGAGGATGGTTCAGGAAGTTGAAGGCTGAAGCGCGGAACTGAATGCGCTGGCTCTCCGCAACCTTAACATCCCGGAACACGGCGATGTCCGTATTGAAGAAAGCAGGTCCCTTCATGTACGGCCAGACAGCCGGTCCATTCACGCCCTGCGTGGTTGGCGTCTTGAAGCAGTCCGGATTGAAGTGCTTCTCCGGAGCGTAGCTCGGATCGCAGGTCAGGTACGGCATCAGCACCATCGCGTCCGTTCCGAGCAGTTGGGTATTGCTCACCCCTGACCATTTGATATTCAGGTTGCCGCCCGTGTTGGGTTGGATGGGAGCGCCACTCTGTATCTGCATGTCACCGGAGAGCTTCCATCCATTGGCCGCTGCCTTCAACAGAGCGTTCCCTGTATTCAGAGTGGGCAATTGAACGTAGTACGCCGCGTTGAAGATGTGCGAGTGGTCATAGGCCAGCGGACCATAGTTATTGCGCAGGTTGAACGGATCGATCGAAGCGCCGTTTCCGCCGCCATTGTCCGTCTGACCGTCACGGATACCCATGACTTTGCTGAAGGTGTAGTTGATCAGGAACGTCCCTTTGCCAGTTTGCTTCTGCAAAGCGGCGACCAGGCCATGGTAGTTGGAGTAGCTGCCGTGGCGCACCACGTTCAAGTTGCCATAGTTCGCGTATGGTCGATAACCGTTGTACTTATCGTTCGATGGCGTTGCGCAGGCTCCTTTGGCGCAGTTCTCATTCCAGTAGTTGCGGCCGTCCAGCGCGTCGGTGCCAAACAGGCCACCCACCGGAATCTTGTTGATATTCGAGTAGAACTGCGGATTAGAACCGTTGCCGGTCAGCAGGGCGTTGTCCGTGTGGTTGCCAATGTACTGGAGCTCGAGGACCACATGTTGCTGAAGCTCCTTGTCGATCATGAAGTTCCAGTTCATCGTATACGGGGTCTTGTCCTCGCCCTTCTGGATAAGATCAACGCCAGTTGGGCAGGTTGAGTTCAGCGCGCACCACGATCCTGCCGAGGGTGTGTACGTAGCCAACTGCGCGAACGAGGTTGTGGACGGGGTACTGATGCTCTGCACATTCAACCCCGGATTGAGGGCAGCATCGATGTCGCCCTCGGAGAACTGCCAGCGGTACATACCAAAGCCGCCGCGCAGCACCAGCTTGCCGTCGCCAAACATGTCATACGCGCCGCCGAACCGCACGTCGGGAGAGAAGAGTTTAGAGACGAAGCCCGACTGCGGGACCGAGCTGTCGTTCTGATGCCACTTCGCTCCTGTCCACGAGGGAGCATTTGCGCTGTTGTCGTAGGATGTGGGATCAAAGACCGCCAGGCCAGGCCCATTGACCGGATACCAGTTGCCGTCATGATCCAAACGAACACCGTAGTTGAGAGTCAGCTTCCTCGTCGCATGCCATTGGTCCTGAGCATAGATCGCCCATTCATGAAACGCCATGTCGTGGACTGGCGCATCGGATGACTGGCTCATGCCTCCCGTGTGACCGATCAGCATATCCGCAATTGGATTGTTGGTGGTGTAAGTCGTCCAGGTGTCGAAGTCGATCGTGCCCTGCGTCCCTTGGGTCGTCTGGGTCTGGAAGTTCTCATCCCAGAAGAACCCGGCCTTCAGGCTGTGACGGCCCATCACCTTCGTCAGATTGTCCTGAATCGAATAGATCTTCTTGATGTTGCCGAATGCATTGCCGAACTTCTTGATGGCGGCTGGCGCGTAGAGCCCCGGGAAGCTGCCGCTGTTACTGCCGTTGCCGCTACCCCAGCTGGTCAGGTCAGGAAGCTGATCGATGGCGTTGATAGTGGACACGTTGAATGGTGCATTGGTCGTATATCCGGCTGTCGCAGCGGACATCGCTGAAGGATTGGAGAACGCCGGCGGGAAGGTGAAGTAGGTATAGGCGAAGCTCGCTTCATTGGTAGTCGAGGTGCCGAAGATATGGACGTAGTTGGCTGTCCATAGATTCGCCTTTGTGTTTGCGTTCATCGGAGACGGCAGCGGCGAAGCAAAGCCCGGCTCCCACCAGACGCCGAAGTTGTTGATGTCTGCCTCATTCTGTTTGGTGTAGACGACCGAAATCTTGTCGTTGACCGTCGGCGCGTAGTCTCCGCGCAAACGCAGCTCCCAACGGTTGACCGGAGCAGCGTCAAGATACTGGAAGTTATAGCCGTTGTGCGTGGCCGGATCGATGTTGGGTGCGTTGACCTTGTTCAGATAGGTGAGCAGCGCCTTTCCATTCGGGTCAATACCGCACATCGGGGCATTGGCCTGACCACTGCAGGGGAAGGACGAAGGGATCTTTCCGCCGGAAAAGGGGTTGAAGGCCGGAGGGGCGCCGTTCGCGCCGACCGGACAGAACGATGTCCAGTTTGCAGCATTTGCGCATGGAACCTGCGCTGACGGCCACCAGTTGGAGCCGCTGGTCTGCGCCCCGGGTAGCGTTGCCGCGCTGAAGTCGCCATTGATCATGGCCGTCGTGGGAGTAACCAGTTGGTGCAGCGTTGGAAACGGATTCTGGTACATCTTCTCGAAGCCGCCAAAGAAGAAGAGCTTGTCGCGATTTTTATTGAAGCTGGTGCCCGGAATGCGAACAGGGCCTCCAAAGGTCCCACCGGGATAGACCTGATGATCCATCGGCCGTTGATTTACGCCGCCGGCGCTTGCTTTGAAGTAAGAATCGTTTGCGTTCGCCTGCCAGTTACGCAGGTAGGTGTACACGTTGCCGTGATAATTTGACCCGCCACCCTTGCTTGTAATTTGAATGATCGCGGGACCGCGTGGAGTGTCCGCGCCAAAGGCAGCATTGAGATAGGTGAACTCTGCCGTCTGGTCCCCGTTCACGTTGGCAATCTGGGTTCCCTGGTTGCCGACGTCCACCAGGCTCGCGCCATCCAGCGTCATCTGCATGCTGCCGTAGGGCTGCGTCCCGTTGGCGGAAAACGACCCGATCGGGCCACTATTGGTCGCCGTCGTCTGGCTGCTGAACTCGCTTTGATTAAGACCTGAATTCATCCCCATGCCGGGCATGAACTTGACCAGCTCGGCGGCGTCGCGGCCCTGGATAGAGAGATTCTCGACCAACTCAGTAGTGAGCGTTGTCGAACTCGCACCCGAATCGATCGGGATGACCCCAGCCTGAGAAGCGACGATCTCGACCGCGGTCGTCGACGACGCAACCGTCAAAGCGATCTTGGGCAGCACGTGGTTTTCACCAAGGTGAACGATGATATCGGTTGCAATCCAGGGCGTGAAGCCGCTCGCCTTGATCGTGACCTTATATTTCGCTGGTGGAACCGCCGCGAAGTTGAAGAACCCGCTGCCGTTCGAAACGGTTATGCGCTTGTCGCCGTTTGAAGTGTTTTCAAGTATTACGTTGGCGTCGGGGATCACGGCTCCGGTAGTATCGGCGACCGTGCCGGCAATCGTTCCGCTCGCCGACTGGCCGTAAGCTGTCCGCGAGATGAAACACAGAGTAAATAGAGCTACGACAAAAACGAGCGCGCTTGAGGCGCGTCCTATTTTTGCCGCAGTTCGCTGGGCTAATTGCAATTCTTGCATTTACTGGCTCCTTAAAATTCGTGACGAGGTTTTGCCCTCGCCACATTGCTGATGGCGCGCCCAGGCATTTCTTCCTGCCTGGAAATTTAGACTGATAACGTAATCATGTGCAGAAAGACTTATAGGCCGTTGAACCTACGACCGTCAACTATTTTATTTTTATTTTTTTATTGGGCTTTTCAGTCGAAGTGCGAACAAAATGCAGGATGACGATATAAAACTAACAACCTGTAAAATCTCTTCCAAAAATCTCTAGTGGACAGTTTCTGGGACAGATTCTTAGCGGGAGCCTATGAGGCTGTAAACGAAACTCTTTATGGGGTGAAACAAGGGTATCAATACTTGACTTACCTAATTCCGTGAGCCGCCGATGAGCTTCCCTATCGGGCCCAAAATCGACTTCAGAGACGATTTCGTTCGAATCCGATTGGACAAGATCCATAAAATCATGCTTTCGCCCGGAGCAGTCGATGCCGTCATTTGTATCCTCGATCGACTGCTGCGACGTGGTCGATGCCGGCCAACCAAACCTGCTGGGCTTGCCCCTGCGGAACGAAGAACAGCACAGTGAAAACTCCTCACGGCGTCAGCACAGCATTGATTTGAGATTCGTTGTCGGTTGCACCGTTGCCTTTCCTGCCATAGATCACAACAACGCAATCTCCTGCATCTACTTTCACCGGATAGGGGAGGAATGTTTCTATCTGTCTGGTAAGCGACGCCTTGGAACTTCCACCCTGAGGAATCTGATAATCCATGGGCACACTCTCCAGGTGTATCGCATTGTTCGGAAGCCAACTGTTCAACGTTGCAAGCGGAGCGGGATTCGGAAATCCCTGGCTGTTCAGGTTGTTGCCGAATTTTCCACATCCTCCCGGAAGAAGGTAATAGTTATTCGTAGCACCCCACACTTCACCCGTCGGCAAAGGCCCAAAGTTCTGTGTCCCATCGAAGGTGCTGTCGCTGATGCTTCCGTATAGCTCCACCAGATGCCCAGCGGGCATGACGATGGGAACCGCGAAGGCCTCATTATCATTGGTCGTTGCATTCTGGCAGCCCCAATTCATGCCAAAACAATATTCGCCGGCCAAACCCACTACTGCATTCGCGGTCGTCTCAGACCGTTTGTATTCCAAATTGAGGTCGGCAGACATCGTAACCGCGCCAGCCCCCTCCACAAGCGGTCCCCCGGCAAAAATGAGGGCCACGCATCCCGTCATCGGCAAGGGGTTGGGAAACCGAAGGTCCACGGGAAGTGTGACCTCCGACTTCGTCGGATTCTTCTGTATCTCGCTCCAAATGAAATTTGCCCCCGCAAGACTCGGGTCACTCGCAGGGCATTCTCCCGTCCAATAAGCCAACAACCAAAGCACTTCGCTGAATTCTGAGCTATGGTTTTTGAGGGAAATCGTTCCGCTTAGCGCCCGCACCTCTCCGTTTGAATCAGCTCCGTCCAGCACGTGGTACATGTACATATACTGCGGAAATCCGACTTGCGATGTAGTAGCAGTGCGCTGAATATGCAGCACTCGATGGTCCCTGTCTCCGTCTCCACTCGAATCGTCATTTTGCGCCCACGCATTGCATGTTCCGCGGCCAATCAATATGAAAATGGCCGCAACAAAAGCTATTCTCCAGCACGTCTTCATCATTTACCTTTCTTTGAAAGAACGCATCGCCGCGGACCTCGCCAGATTGCTGGCAATGTACGGAGTCCGAAACTAAAAGACGCTACATGAGAGAGACCAGTCGTCCACTCCGAAGGGACCTCGAATAACTTGAGAAAATCTGAGTGAGTGACGACATTGGCGACATTCAGATCGTCGCCAGGGCTGAACCATATCTGTTGAGCGCGTAAACACCAAGGGTAGACACGCATCGTCCAGGCGATTCCAGGCGGAAAAGAAGTTTCTTCATTTACAACTCCTCTTGGTTTCCGTTGCTGGCGTTCAGGAAACGAAATAGAACAGCTGATGGCTTTGACCCGCTACCGCGAAAACTGTTTCGGGCCCCACGCAAGATATTTAGCTAACTACCCGATGAGGGGAAGGGGCATCGTCCCCTTGCCATTCAACATCAAAATTACTCCCCTCTTGTCGAATGCCTGGGGAAACAAATCCAGGTCCTACCCCCGCGCCGCAAGCATCCCCTTCAACTCGCTGACCTCGACCGCCAGAGCCCTGATCTCCTTCATCAGCTCCGCCCTCTGTGCATCATCACTCATAGACCTGATCCCCTCTATGTAGAAGTTCCCATTCGGCTCGAGCACACACCTCTCCACCTCTTCATATCGGTCAAATCCCTGCTTGTGCATCACAGACCGCAGCTCCAGCTCCGACAGCGCTTCTCTCTTCAGCGCCTCCCAGTCCACCGCCCCATGCCGGATCAACACCGTTTCGGTCCCCTCCAGAGCCTCATTCAGCTTCGGCATCTTGAACAGCACCCGCGTCAGCAGCCAGTTAATCGTCAGCAGCGACAGCACCCCCACAATCCCACCCGACACCGAATTGTCGTTCCCGATGATCGAGTTCTGCACTGTATTCGACAGGGTCAGCAGTACAACCAGGTCGAACGGATTCAACTGCGCCAGCTCCCGCTTCCCAAAGATCCGCAGAAACACAATCAGGCACAGATACACGATCACCGGGCGAAGGATCTTCTCCAGCAACGGCAACTGCATGTGGAACATGCTCTCAATCAAAGGAGGCTCCTTTTTACCACCAGCAAATCACCACCACAAAGTCACGATTACCAGACAAAAAACCACGTTCTGCACACCATTTTTTACAAAAAACCTAGGAGTAGCGCCGCTGATGCCACTCCCACGCGCTCGAAATAATTTGGTCCAGTTCCGCAAACCGCGGCCTCCACCCCAACTCCGCTTTGATCTTCTCCGAGCTCGCCACCAGCACCGCCGGATCGCCCGCCCGCCGCTCACATTCCTCAACAGCGATAGGCCTTCCCGTCACCCGCCGCACCGACTCAATCACCTCCAGCACCGTAAAACCCTGCCCATTCCCAATGTTGTAGATCAGCTTGCTCTTCTCCTTAAGCGCCCCCAATGCCAGCAAATGCGCCTCCGCCAGGTCCCGCACATGGATATAGTCTCGAACAGCCGTCCCATCCTTGGTCGGATAATCCCTCCCAAAAACCTTGATGCTCGCACGCCTTCCCAAAACCACATCCAGAATCAGCGGAATCAGATGCGACTCCGGCTCATGCGCCTCCCCATACCCTTCAATCGCCCCAGCCACGTTGAAATACCGCAAACTCGCATACCGGAAGCCATGCGAAACATTCATCCACCCCAGCATCTGCTCCACCAGCAACTTGCTCTCTCCATAGGGGTTAGTCGGCTTCAGCTTCGCATCCTCCAAAATCGGAGTCGATTCCGGTTCCCCATAACAGGCCGCCGTCGAGCTGAAAACCAGCTTGTCATGCCCCGTGGCCAGCATTGCTTCCAGCAAAGTCAGCGTCGAAGCCGTATTGTTCCGAAAATAAACCTCCGGCACCTTCATGCTCTCGCCCGCCTCGATCAGCGCAGCAAAATGCATCACCCCATCGAACCGCCCCGCCTTCAGCGTCTTCTCCACCAGCGCCCGGTCCGCCAGTTCCCCTTCAACCAGCTCCGCGCCATCAGCCACCGCTAATCTCTTGCTATGACAGAAGTTGTCAAATACCGTCACCGAATGCCCGCCCGCCAACAACATCCGCGTCACTGTACCGCCGATATACCCTGCTCCGCCCGTTACCAAAATCTTCATTGAGAAATCTCCCGGTGTTTCTATCTTGGATACCACAAAAGTACCAGTGTCAACGACATACGCTTACGGCAATATACTTGCAGTAAGTGACTGGCAAAGCCCCGGCAATCTCCAATGCACGGCGCCTGCTTCAACCTTTTTTGCACCGCTTTTGGTTCTACTATCTGTCTGGCAAATCGGTTATCTCAGCGACAGAAGGTCACTCGTCATGAACAGTTGCATCGAGGCAATTCGGCAAAGTTCGAACACTCGTCCCCACTTCGGCACCATGCGCCGAGTTCCCTCTTCTCGTTTCTCTGATCCCGGTTACAAACTCCGTATCAGTCTCATCCTCCCGCCTACTAGGGCTATCTGAAGGATTTTTTTATGGCAAAGCCGCTTCGCAGTGACGATCCCAACCCGCAGAATATGCAGTTCTCACACTTCGGCGTCCTCAATGACGGCAGCCAGAGCAAGGGTTCGCTCTTCACTTCTATCTCGCTTAACATCGTCATTGCCATCGTCGTCTGCATCATCGGTGCAGCTGCGAAGAAGACCATGGATAACCGGCACAAGCTCACCGAGCTGAGCCTCGCGCCCCTGCCCAAGCAGCCCGAAATCGAGCCCATCAAGCCCAAGATCGTTCCCCCCAAGCTTCCACCGCCCCCCGTCGTCAAGGTCGAGCCGCCAAAGATCAAGCTCCCCGACGTCAAGCTCCCCGAACCCCCCAAGCCGCCCGAGATCAAGATGGTGCAGCAGCCTGTCATCCTGGCTCCTGCCCCGCCCAAGCTCGTCCAGCCGCCGCCCGCGCCTAAGGTCGTCAATCTCGCCCAGGCCCAGCCCGCTGCGGTCGTGAACCCCTCGCCGCACCCAGCTGCCGTCGCTCTCGGCCAGCAGAACAATCCCATTGCCCCGTCCAACCGTCCCGCCACCAGCGCCGTCAATCTCGGCAACCGCGGCATGGCTGGAATGCCCGCCTCCAACAACGGCGCAGGCGCGACGTCCGTACATCTTGGTTCCGGCTCGCCCACCAGTAATGACATGGCCTCCACCGCAAACGCCGTTCGCGGCGTCAAGCTTGGCGTCACTGGCGGCACGGGTCCGCTCAACTCCACAGGCCGCGTTGCCGGCCCCGTCAATCCCGGCCAGAACACGCCGCCGCCGATGCCCAAACCCGCCGGCCCGACAGGTCCCACCGTCAAGTCCGCACCTAAAGTTCTCTTCAAGCCCCGCCCTGAGTACACCGCCGAGGCCATCAAGCTCCACATCGAAGGCACCGTCTCCGTTCGCCTTCGCGTCTCAGCCACCGGAACCGTCCAGGTCCTCGGCGTCACCAGCGATCTTGGCCACGGCCTCGGCGACTCAGCCGTCCGTGCCGTACAGGCAACTCGCTTTCAACCCGCTACCGATGCATCAGGCCACCCCGTCGACTGGGAGGGCGTCGTCAACGTAGCCTTCCAGCTCGCCGGATAAACCCGCGTAAACTAACTTTGTTTGGCAATATCGCCAAACGACCAGCATCAAAGATCTTCAATTTGGATGACCCACAGTCACCGCAGGAGCCGTAAATCATGATCTTCCGGAAATACTCGACAGCCGGTCTGCTACTGGCAACCTTCGCCACCGCCACCTGTGCTCAGGCCGCCTTCGGCCTCCCGCTCATGGGCAAGAAGAAGAAGCCAGAAGATGTTTTGCCGGCGCGCAAGCTCACCGCCGCGCAGAGCGCCCTCATCGATAAGGCCATCGCGCGCGAAAAGGTGGTCGTCAAGACCGTCAAGGAACGGGCCCCCATCGTTGAGACCTATATCCAGAACATGAAACCCGATCCCGTCCTCGGTCAGGTTCCAGAGTCCGACGAGCATCACCTCGCGCGCGTCGAGTTTAACAAGATCATTGGTGACCAAACCTACAAGGTCAATAAGTCCACCTCGCAGGGTGCCAGCAACAACGGCAAGCTTGGCTTCTTCAAGAATTCGTTCTCTTACATCACCGGCCTCGGCGGTGCCCTCCACCTCACCTTCAACGAAGCCGGCTTCGTCCAGATGATCCTCATGGACTCCAACGACTTCGACAAACAGCACTACGCCTTCGGGTATGTCCGTAACGACTTTCTCGGCAACACCCCCACAGCCGTCTTCGATGTCACACCCATCTCCGGCAAAAAGGTTAACGGCCGCTTCTTCGGACGCATCTGGGTCGAGACCCGCAGCGGCAACGTCGTTCGCTTTAACGGCGACTTTGCTGGCCAGGAGAACGATTACAAGGAGTTCTACCACTTCGACAGCTGGCGCACGAACATCCAGCCCGACCTCTGGCTCCCTACCTCCTTCTACGTTGAAGAGAGCGATCCCAAGAGCGTCACCCGCACCCTCAAGTTCAAGGCCATTAATCACATCTGGGGCTACGTTCTCAAAGTTCCCGCCAAGGAGACCGAGAACACCTCTCTCGATGTCGTAGGAGCCACCGACGTCAGCAATGACGCCCAGGATGTCAGCCCGCTCGGAGCTCAGCGCGCCTGGGCCCAGCAGGCGGAGGACAACGTTGTCGATCGCCTCTTCCAGGCCGGCCTCATCGATGCTCCCAGCGAGTTCGACAAGACCCTCGAAGCTCTCGCCGGCAATATCCTGGCCTATAACAACATCACCCTGTCCCGTCCCATCCGCTGCCGCACGCTCCTCACCGAGCCTCTCGAATCCATCGCCGTCGGCAACACCATCATCATCTCCAAGGGCCTGCTCGACACCACCGCCATCATCTCCCAGGATGGCGCCCAGCAGATGGGCAACCTGAATGCGATTCTCGCCTTCCAGATCGCCCACATCGTCCTCGGTCACCGCCTCGACACCAAGTACGCCTTCAACGACCGTCTGCTCTTCCCCTCCACCTCCGCGTTCGATCGCATCCCCATGCACCACACCGATGCCGACAACGCCGCCGCAGCCAAGAAGACCCTTGAGCTGCTCAGCGCCAAGGAGCTCGAAGGAGGACAGCAGTACTTCGGCCTCTATCTCCAGCAGCTCCAGCAGCGCGTCAAGGCACTCAAGTCCCTCAACGAACCCCTTATCGGAGACGGCCTCGTCAAGAGCGACAACGACCCCACATTCTGGCTCGCAGCCATGATGTCCAAGGGTGCCAAGCTCAACGACAAGGACATCAAGCAGCAGGGCGCAATGCCCCTCGCCAGCTTCCTCCGTCGCGACCCCTGGACCGATCAGGTCATCGCGCTGCACTCCACCTACGAGCCTCTTCTCACCCCGTCCGACAAGATGCCCTTCGAGGTAGCGCCGGTCTACATCAAACTCGCGTACTACAAGCCACCCGTCGACGCGGCTGCTGCGGCCCCTGCTGCAACCCAGCCAACCGACAACGCAGCCGCTGCACAACCCGCAGACAACACGTCTGCGCCTGCGGCAGCCGTTCCTGCTCCACCGCAAAACTAATCGCTCCACAAAAGGGGGACTCTGAATTCATTCAGCCAGTCCCCCGCTCTTTTTCCGGCCAACAGGACGGAGCCATCAAATCCTCATAGTTCAAATAGTTACTGGATATTCTTCCGGAGACATGTTGCCTTGAAGCGTCTTACTCTTACCGGCTGGTTTGCATGCATACTTGGCTTGACTGGCTGGTCGCACGCGCAGGCAACTCCCTCCGCATCGCGTTCCGGCATTGCCCAGTTCGGAGGCGGATTTTCCGTGGCCAGTCCCGACTGTCCTTCCGTCACCATTTATGGAATCACGAACGGCTGCACCTCCAGCACGATCATCAAAGGCCTCACCATCTATGGAACGTTCGACTTCACCCATCACCTCGGCGTGGAAGGCGACATACACAAGCTCAGCATTCCAAGACCCGGTGAAGACTCATATCTCTTTGGCCCCCGCTACGTCCTTCACTACGGTCACTTTCATCCATACGGCAAATTTCAAATTGGACTAAGCAGGTTTCAAACCACCCTCAACACCTCCTACACATACAAAATCTATGCCTTCGGTGGTGGCCTCGACTATCATGTGCGAAACCATATCAACATTCGAGCCTTCGATATCGTGTACCAAAAGTGGCCTCAATTTTCGACCATGGGGATATCTCCTATCGTCGGAACGGTCGGCGTCGCTTATGCTTTCTAACAATGGACATTTTTTTGCCGATAAACAAAGCAATGCCTTCCAAAGCAGCGCCGTCGATCCCGCAATCATACCCGGAGCTTTACCGTCTGCCCCAGAGCCCGGTTCAACCGACTCAGGGGGAATATTAGTGCTCACAAGAATCTTCGTCTTCATCCTTCTACTAAGTGGGGCTTCCCTGCTGCACGCTCAGGCCTCTCCAACTGCTTCACGCGTAGCCGACCTCAAGATCGGCGGCGGCTATGTCAACGCAGACACTAATTACCTTTCGAACCGCGTCGGCGGCGGAATGGGTTACTTCAACTACGACTTCAAACCCCATCTCGGCGTCGAAGGTGAATTCCACTTCATCAAGGACAGCCCTTCCAACACCTACCAGAAAACCTACGAGATCGGCGGACGCTACTACCGTACCTACGGCAAGTGGGTTCCCTACGGAAAGGTCCTCTACGGCCGAGGTGTCTTCAACTTCGCCTCCAGCGGGGTGACCTATGCCAACCTCGCCTACAACCTGATGGCCGCCGGTGTCGGAGTCGACTACAAGCTACACCACCACGTCTACCTTCGTGGTGACTTCGAATATCAAAACTGGTTCGGCTTTCCACAAAGCAATCTGCAACCAACCCTCATAACCATAGGCGCCGCCTACCACTTTTAGAAATAACAACCCCAGGCGTCCTGCCACATTCACGGCGCCCAAGCTGTATTGGTCGCCGTGAATGTTCTTGCGCCTTTGCCTTTCTGTTTGTCATCCCCGTAGGGATCTGCTTCTGTCGTTGTCTGTTCTTACTCAACATCCGCCAAACCGTCATCTCGACCGGAGGACACTCATTGTCGTTGCCGTTGCCTCTGAGGTAGAGCGGGGCTTTTAGCCCCGCGTCTAATCGCCGCCGCGAAGCGGCCACCGCTCTGCCGAAGGCCGGAGTGGAGGCGAAGCCGCAACGACCAATCTATTGTCGTTGTCTGTTCTTTCCAGTCCGCGCCCCACCCCGCACGGGGGACCGCCAAAAAATCGGCTCAGTCAAAATTTAACTCAACAAGTGCCTAATAATCAATTATTTACAGAAATAATTGCAAAATTCCCCTGCAAAATCCCTTGTCAAGCCCCAAAACCATCTAACTCCATACCCATCAATAACATCTCCATTGCATAGGAGTTATTACCAATCCGCTACAATTAAATTAGAGATCAGAAAATGCCCCTGCAAAAGCAGGGGCATTTCCTTTAACGAGTACCTGTAACCCATTGATCCACAATATTTTGCGGCTAAACCATTTAGATAGAATATTTTACAGCTGGCACTGCCCCGCAAGTAAAACAAAACAGAGAGGATAGGCACAAAAATACCCCCTGCCCGCAGGGGGAGGGGGTATCGAACAAACAAACAGAGAAATTAGAAGTGGTAAGCCACGCCCAGAGCGGGCATCGAAATGACTTGATAGCGATTGGTCTTGAAGTCGGTCAGGCCAAAATCTGGCGCCTTAACCACAAAGCCACGGTACTGCACGCGAATATCGAAGCTGGGACTCAGCTCATAGGCCACGCCCCCGCCGAACAGTGCACCGATGTTCGTATTCCGCTTGGTATCCAACAGGGTCGTCCCGGAGTCCCGAATCGGAGAGAAGAGCATTGCACCCACGCCAGCCTCCAGAAACGGATTGAAGTTGCGGAAGTTCATGTTGTAAACATAAGCGCCGCTGATCTCCTGCTGCCGTGTGTGAACGCGTCCGTTCGGCAAAAAGCTCGTCCGGTACGCAATCGAGTTCTGAGCGAAGCCGTAGTTCAGCTCGAGCGCGCTCCGCGGAGTCAACATGTAACGGTAGCTTCCCAGAAAGCCTACGGTGCCGGTTGAATTCAATTGAACCGCGTTCCCGTTCACCTGCGGACCAAATACTCCAATGGCGCTCACGCTTGCGTCCTGCCGGCTCTCCTGGGCAAATCCGGCGACCGCCATCAACATCAGCGCGCCCAACAACATCGTCTTCTTCATTCTTCGTTAGATCCCTTCAATTTGGTCCGCAACGTCGTACGCTGTCCCGCAGGCAACGCGCATCAAGCATTTTTGGAACGCCATGATCACTTGTCCTTCATTGTAACCGCACAAACGCTCCTCAATGGGGCCCTGCACGCAAGAAGGCCGGAGAAGCTACCCTCCGGCCCACGCAAAACACAAATTTCTAATTCACAATTCCGCAAATCTACTGTGGAGGAGCTGGCGGCGGCGTTGTCTCGCCTCCGCCCTGTTGACGCCGCTCCTCCCTCTTGGCCTTCATCTCCGCCTGCATCGCGTCATACTTGGTCTTTTGCTCGTCCGTCAGGATGCCGCGAATCTTGTCCTGCGACGTCTTGTGGATATCCATCATCTTCGACCGCATGTCAGCCTGCGACAGAGAGCTGTCTTCACGAACCGCCTTCGCCTGCGTCATCGCGTCGGCGTTGATAGCCTTTACCTGAGTCACCTGGTCCGGCGTCAGGTTCAGCTTCTTGGTCAGCATCTCCACCATATCGCCCCTGTGGCCAGGCCCTCCACGCATCTGGCCTGCCGGAGGCGGCGGTGGCGCCGTATCCTGCTGCGCCATCATCGGCGCCACGTACAGAGTGAGGGTACAGAGCGCCAGAATGGCCCCCGGCACCCCTGCTTTACGAAACATCGTCATTGTCATCAGCATTCACCTCGTGACTTATGGCCGGACGAGATTTCCAGCCGCAAATCTGCTACTTCAGACGTGATTTCCCCACAAAATGTTCTTCCATTCCCGAAAAACTTCGCCAAATCTACACTCCACGCTCAGGCAGAAAGCAGTAAGGATCCCCATGCGCCGCTGCGTAATCCTCCACGACCTTCAAAAACGCCAGCGCCGCGTGCGACAAACTGGCCTGCCGCCGATACACAAGCCGCAACTTCCGTTCAATCTGCAACTCCGGCACATGCACCCGAACCAGAGCACCGCTCTGCAACTCCGTCCGAACCGTCAGCCCCGGAACCAGGGCCACCCCATTCCCCATCTCAACAAACCGTTTGATCGCCTCCAGCGAAGGCAGCTCCACCCCCATCTGCAGCGGAGTTTTATGCCGCTTGAACGTCTGAATCACCTTCTGTCGCTGCGGCGACGAAATATTATGCGCAATAAAGTTCTGCGCCCCCAACTGCCGGATCGATACCTTCTCGGCACTTGCCAATGGATGCTTCGGATTCACCACAAACGCCAGTTCATCCCGGTACACCACCATCGACTTCAGCTGAGTGTCGTCCGGCCGAAAAGATAGCACTCCCAACTCCACCGAGTGCATCAGCACCTCGTCCGAGATCCTGCTCGCAAGCGACCGCTGCACCGCCAGCTTTATCCGCGGATTCTGCCGCCTAAATTCATCCAGCACGGGCAGCAAATAAAGGCAGGTGTACTCATTCGCCGCCATATTCAGCCTGCCCCTGTGCAGTGCCCGCAGCTCAGTCAACGCCCCCGCCGCCTCATTCCGCAGATTCAACAACTTGGCGGCATACTCTCGCAGCACTTCACCGGCATCCGTCAGCGTGCCGTCGCGCGACGATCGCTCAAACAGCACCTCGCCAAGCTCCCCCTCAAGCTTGGCAATTGCCTGACTTACCGCTGGCTGAGTACGATGGAGTCGTGCAGCTGCACGCGAAAAGCTTCGCTCCTCTGCCACCGCCAGAAACGTTTCCATCTGGATCAGGTCCAAGCTTCGCCTCCATGCTGCAACTGTTAGGCGCAATGAATGCGTCAATTAGAATTTATGATACATGTGGAACTCATCATAAGCCTGCATTATGATCGGTTCCAGATCGAGAGTGTTACCTCCTATGAGCGAAACCAACCAGATCGTCTTCTTCGACACCACCCTCCGCGACGGAGAACAGTCCCCCGGCTGCACCATGCATCATGACGAGAAACTTCGAATGGCGCACCAGTTATCAGCACTCGGCGTAGACATTCTCGAAGCCGGCTTCGCCATCGCCTCCGAGGGAGATTTTCAAGCCGTCCACGCCATCGCGCGCGAGGTCAAAGGCACCCGCATCGCCTCGCTCGCCCGCTGCAAGCGCGAGGACATCGAAGCCGCCGCTCGCGCCGTCGAACCCGCCGCCAGCAATCGCATTCACATCTTCCTCGCCTCATCCGATCTGCATCTCGAATACAAACTCCGGATCACTCGCGAACAGGCCCTTGATCAGACCGCTGAGTCCGTGCGCCTCGCTCGCTCCTTCGTCGACGACGTAGAGTTCTCCACCGAAGACGGCACACGCACCGATCCCGAATTCCTCCTCAAGATGATCACCGTCGCAGTCCAGGCAGGGGCCACAACCATCAACATCCCCGACACCGTAGGCTACTCCACGCCAGCCGAGTACGAAGCCATCTTTCGCACCGTCAAGGCCAAGGTTCCCGGCATCGAAAACGTCATCCTCTCCACCCACTGCCACGACGACCTCGGCATGGCAGTAGCCAACTCCCTCGCGGGCATCAAGGGCGGAGCCCGTCAGGTTGAGTGCGCCATCAACGGTATCGGCGAGCGCGCCGGCAACGCCGCTCTCGAAGAGATCGCCGCCGCCCTCATGGTTCGCCGCGATCAGTTCCCTTACACCAACAACATCAAGATGGAGCAGCTCTACCCGACCAGCCAGCTCCTCTCCGAGTGCATCAGCTTCGGAGCAGCACCCAACAAGGCTGTCGTCGGAGCCAACGCCTTCGCCCACGAGTCCGGCATCCATCAGCACGGCATGATGGCCAATCCGCTCACTTACGAGATCATGACGCCCGCCTCCGTAGGCGTAGCCAACACCAATCTTGTCCTCGGAAAACACAGTGGCCGCCGCGCCCTTGCAGACCGCCTCGAGAAACTTGGCCACCCCCTCACTCGCGAGCAACTCGATGAGGTCTACCACCGCTTCACAGAACTGGCTGACCGCAAGAAGAACATCTACGACCAGGACATCCTCGGTCTACTTCAGCCAGACAAAGCCGCCCTCATCACCCACTAAGCGAAGAATAAAAACAAAGGAATATAGTTATGCGCCTGAAAATTGCAGTCCTCGCCGGCGACGGCATCGGCCCCGAAGTCACGCAGCAAGCCACAAACATTCTCCGCGCGGTAGCCGAGTTCGGTGGCCATGATTTCACCTTCGTCGAAGCCCCCATCGGCGGCATCGCCATCACCGAACATGGCTCGCCCCTCCCCACCTCTACGCTCGACGTCGCGCTTGACTCTGAAGCCGTTCTGCTCGGCGCCGTAGGCGACAACAAGTTCAACGCACTCACGCCCGACAAGCGCCCAGAAGCCGGTCTCCTGCAACTCCGCCAGGCCCTCGGCGGCTTCGCCAACCTCCGCCCGTCGATCGCCTATTCCGCGTTAAGTGCAAGCTCTCCCCTTCGTCCTGAAGTCACGAAAGATGTCGATATCATGTTCGTCCGTGAACTTCTCGGAGGCCTCTACTTCGGCTCGCCACGCTGGTGGAACAAGGACACCAACGAAGCCATCAACACCATGCGCTACACCCGCGACGAAGTCACCCGCGTAGCCCGTGTCGCCTTCGAACTTGCATCCAGGCGCCGCAAAAAAGTCACCTCTGTCGATAAAGCCAACGTCCTCGAGGTATCGCAGCTCTGGCGCGCCGTCGTCACCGAAGTCGCGAAAGATTATCCCGAAGTCACCCTCGAACATCAGCTCGTCGACTCCATGGCAATGCACATCATGAACACCCCGCGCAACTTCGATGTCGTCCTCACCGAGAACCTCTTCGGCGACATCCTCTCCGACGAGGCCGGAGTCATTACCGGCTCTCTCGGCATGTTGCCCTCGGCCACTATCGGCGGAGCCGTCAATCTCTACGAGCCCGTCCACGGCAGCGCACCCGACATCGCCGGAACCGGCAAGGCGAACCCTCTCGGCGCAATCCTTACCGCTGCGATGATCCTCCGCCACTCCGCCAATCTCGAGCAGGACGCCAAAGCCGTGGAAGCAGCGGTCCACAAAGTTCTCAACGCCGGCTACCGTACCGCCGACATCGCTCGCGGTCAGGAGCCCGGCCAAACACCAGTGACGACGCAGGAGATGGGCAAGCTGGTCCATCAGGCTCTGGCCGAATCCATCGACCGTCGTCAGGCTATGCACGCCGTCTAATCAACGAGCGTTCTTCGCTACTAAAGCCCGATGTCCCGAGCGCAGCGAAGAACCTGCATTTGCTTTGCCGTTGTTCTTGTCGTTGTGCCTTTGTTTTGAGCTAAACCGACCAATGCGCCACCTTCTCCAATTCGCCGCCGTACTCTTCACAATGGCCCCAATGGCGGCGCACGCGCAAATTTCCTCTCCTCAAATCAACCACTCCCAAAAGCAACCAAAAGAAAACGTCGAGTGGCTCTGGAAGTTCACGCCTCCCCCCGCAGAGGGCCGTGAAAACGATCTCGTCCTCGATCCGCGTTTCCGTCCCTTTCTGGCTCAGTACCTCACAGCCCCGCAAACTTTCTGGGGCAATCCGAAGACCGGTTTTAAAACCCTCGCCGCAACCGCGCTCGACTTTCTCTCGGTCCCAGACAAGGTACTCGCCGACGATAACCGCTACGTCACCATCACCGGCTGTGTCTACCGCTTCTGTCCTGCACGCGGTTTAATCTGGGTCGATCTGGGAAGCCCGCATCCTCTCGTCGTCTTCGCCGCCATCGACTGGGTCAAGGACAACAAAACCCCTGACCAGCCCGATGCCGAGTACACCATGTGGCTCTTCGCCAATCACGCCATCGATCCTGATCACATTCCCGCTGCGCTAACGCACAGCATCGCCCGCTGGACCGCCGAACCGCCCTCCGGCAGCACCGTTCTCCAGCACATCACCAACGCCATCCTCGTCGACCCCGACGGCATACCACATCAGATTCCGACCGCCGCCACCGGCGCAAACAGCATCACCAGGCTCCAAACCGGACAAAAGGCACACCCATGAATACGACACCAAAGACACTCTTCGAAAAAGTCTGGCAGCAGCATCTCGTAGCCGAACCTGAGGGCGAGCCCACGATCCTGTACATCGATCTCCACCTCGTCCACGAGGTCACATCACCGCAGGCCTTCGACGGCCTTCGCATGGCAGGCCGCAAAGTTCGCCGCCCCGACCGTCACATCGCCACCGTCGACCACAACGTCCCCACCACCAGCGCTGAGGACCGCCTCCACATCGTCGATCAGGTCTCAGCCAACCAGGTCAACGCCCTGCGCAAAAACTGTGCTGAGTTTGGTATCGAGTTCTTCGACGTGCAGGACGCTTCGCAAGGCATCGTGCACATGATCGGGCCCGAGCTCGGTGCCACCAAGCCCGGCATGACCATCGTCTGCGGAGACTCCCACACCTCTACTCACGGAGCCTTCGGCGCACTTGCCTTCGGCATCGGCACCAGTGAGGTCGAGCACGTCATGGCCACGCAAACTCTCCCGCAGTCGAAGCCAAAGACCTTCCGCATCACCGTTGACGGCAACCTCTCCTTCGGTGTCACCGCCAAAGACATCATTCTTCACATCATCGGCAAAATAGGCACCGACGGAGCCACAGGCTACGCGGTCGAATACGCAGGCTCAGCCATTCGTGCACTTTCGATGGAAGGCCGCATGACCATCTGCAACATGAGCATCGAAGCTGGAGCTCGCGCCGGAATGATCGCTCCCGACGAGACCACCTTCGCCTATCTCATGGGCCGCCGCTTCTCCCCCACCGGCGCCGCATGGGACGAGGCGGTCGCTCACTGGCGCACGCTTCCCTCGGACGAAGGCGCCACCTTCGACCGCGAACTCCACATCGATGCCGGTACCATCACCCCAACCGTTTCCTGGGGCACAAGTCCGGGCATGGTTACCTCCATCGAAGGCAAAGTTCCCTCGATCGAAGATGCGCCCACCGAGGCCGACAAAAAGTCCTACGCGCGCGCCCTCGAATACATGGGTCTCCAGCCCGGCACACCCATCGAAGCGATCAAAATCGACGCTGTCTTTCTCGGCTCCTGCACCAACGCCCGCATCGAAGATCTCCGCGCCGCCGCCAAAGTCGTCAAAGGCCATCACATCGCGACTACAGTGCGCGCGATGGTCGTTCCCGGCTCGCAAGCGGTCAAGCGTCAAGCCGAACAGGAAGGCCTCGACAACATCTTCAAGACCGCAGGCTTCGAGTGGCGCGAGCCCGGCTGCAGCATGTGTCTCGGCATGAACCCCGACATCCTCGCCCCCGGTGAGCGCTGCGCCTCCACCAGCAATCGCAACTTCGAAGGCCGCCAGGGCCGCGGAGGACGTACTCACCTCGTCTCCCCCGAGATGGCCGCCGTAGCCGCCATCACCGGCCACTTCACCGATATCCGCAACTGGAACCAAGGAGGAAATAACTAATGGAACCCATCAACATCCTCACCTCCAAGGCCGCCCCGCTGCCATTGCCCAACATCGACACCGATCAGATCATCCCCAAGCAGTTCCTCAAGCGTATCGAACGCACCGGCTACGGCGACTTCCTCTTCTACGACTGGCGCCGCATCCAGGAAGGCCCCGCCGCAGGCCAGCCCAACCCTGACTTCGTCCTCAACAAGCCGGAACACAAGGGCGCCGAGATCCTCATCGCCGAGAAAAACTTCGGCTGCGGCAGCTCACGCGAGCACGCCGCCTGGGCCATCAACCAGTACGGCCTCCGCGCCGTCATCGCGCCCTCCTTCGCAGACATCTTCTTTTCCAACGCCGGCAAGAACGGCATCATCCTTTGCCGGCTCACCGACGACGAAGTCAAGACACTTCTCGACCGCAGCACCAAAGACCCGAATCACAAACTCACCATCAACCTCGAGCAGCAAACCGTAACCGACGACCAAGGCTTCAACGCCCATTTCGATATCGACCCGTTCCGCAAATATTGCCTCCTGAACGGCCTCGATGACATAGGCCTAACCCTGCGCCACGAATCCGCGCTAGACACTTACGAATCCAAGCACGACACCGAATTCTGGCTCAAACCCCGAAACTTTAGCGACGCACTAACAAAATGAACATTCTCAATGAACTCATCTGGATACCTTGGATTATCTGTATTGGGCTCTTGATCGCCGGTCAAATAACTGGCAGCAAGCCTCTGGCTTTTTGGGGAGACATCATGCTTGTGGTGAGTTTCGGCGTCACAGCTGCTCTCCTTTTACGAGCAAGGTCTTTTTGGATCGGTGCCGCTTTTGCTTTTCCCGCGATCCGGCAAGCGTACGTACTCGTGGTTCCCAAGTTTCGCCGGGCTAAAGGAGCTTGAGAAGTTTGGCCGGAAATAAATTGGCACTTCGTCTTGTTGTAGCCGTTTGATCAGTCGATCTTTTACATGTTTTGAGAAATCTGGAAGGAAGCAGATAAGTGAGCAACGAAATCAATCCAAAGAAGCACTCCGTAGCCCTCACCGAAGGCCCCAACCGTTCCGCCGCACGCGCCATGCTGCGCAGCGTAGGCTTCTCTAAGGAAGACCTGCACAAGCCCATCATCGGCATCGCCAACACCTGGACCGAGATCGGCCCTTGCAACTTTCATCTCCGCCAGGTTGCCGAAGCCGTTAAGCAAGGCGTACGCGAAGCCGGTGGCACCCCCATGGAGTTCAACACCGTTACTATCTCCGACGGCATCACTATGGGCACCGAAGGCATGAAGGCCTCGCTCATCTCCCGCGAGGTCATCGCCGACTCCATCGAGCTCGTCACCCGCGGCAACTCCTTCGACGGCCTCATCTGCATCGCCGGCTGCGACAAGAACATGCCCGCCGCCATCATGGCCCTCGCCCGCCTCGACATCCCCGGCCTCATGCTTTACGGAGGCTCTATCGCCCCCGGCCACCTGCCCCAGCCCGACGGCAGCAGCAAAGACATCACCATCCTCAACGTCTTCGAGGCCATCGGCTCCCACGCCGCAGGCAAGATCAACGACGAGCAGCTCGAAGCCGTAGAAGCCACAGCCTGCCCCGGCCCCGGAGCCTGCGGCGGCCAGTTCACCGCGAACACCATGGCCATGGCCGGCGAGTTCCTCGGCATCTCTCCCATCCAGCTCACCGGTGTCCCCGCGATGTCCGCCGACAAGGCGAAGGCCTCCCGCGAAGCCGGCAAGCTAGTCATGCAGCTCGCGCGTCAAGACCTGCGCCCAAGCAAAATTCTCACCCGCAAATCCCTCGAGAACGCCATCACCGCTGTCTGCGCATCTGGTGGTTCAACCAACGCAGTCCTCCACCTTATCGCCATCGCCAGCGAGCTCAACATCCCGCTCTCTGTCGACGATTTCGACAAGATCAGCGAGCACGTGCCCTTCATCTGCGACCTCTCCCCCGGCGGCAAATACGTCGCCAAGGACTATCAGGACGCAGGCGGCTCCCGTCTCCTCGCCAAGCGCCTCCTCGACGCAGGTCTCCTCCACGGCGACCAGATCACCGTCACCTCAAAGACCTTAGCCGAAGAGGCCCAGCACGCCGTCGAGACGCCCAACCAGCCCGTCATCCACCCGCTCGACAAGCCGCTGAAGCCCACCGGCGGACTCGTCATCCTCAAGGGCAACCTCGCCCCTGAGGGCTGCGTCATCAAGGTCGCCGGCCACGAGCGCCTCTTTCACCAAGGCCCTGCCCGCGTCTTCGACAGCGAAGACGCCTGCTTCGCCGCAGTCGAATCCGGCAAGATCAACCCCTCCGACGTCCTCGTTATCCGTTACGAAGGCCCTCGCGGAGGCCCCGGCATGCGCGAGATGCTCGCCGTCACCGCCGCGATCAAAGGCATCCCCGAGCTCTCCGAGACCGTAGCTCTCCTCACCGACGGCCGCTTCTCCGGAGCCACCCGCGGCCTCATGGCCGGCCATGTAGCCCCCGAAGCCCAGCTAGGAGGCCCCATCGCCGCCGTCCACGAAGGCGACACCATCACCTTCGACATCCCCAACCGCGAACTCCGCCTCGAAGTCCCAGCCGAAGAGATCGCCAAGCGTCTCAAATCCTGGCAAGCCCCCGCCCCCCACTACAAACGCGGAGTCTTCGCGAAATATGCCAACTCAGTAAGCGGTGCATCAGAAGGAGCCGTTACCACATAGCTTTCGTCTCGCTTAAGGGCACGGCTTCAACCGTGCCGCGACCACCACGCAGCATTTGGGCTTTAGCCCTTGAGGTCAATATGAGCCTGCCCATCGAATATCGGTATGAAGCGATAACAGCTCTTAGCGGTGGAGTGGTTTATCTCGGGCTGGGTGTCTGCATGGCACTCCTTCCGGCACGCTGGCCTGATTTCGCGTTCGTATTACTCCCCGGAACTCGTCGCAGAGTTAGTCATATTGCTCTTGAAAGCAAACCTCTACGCTTTATCAGGATTTTAGGAATTTGCTTTGCACTCCTAGCGTTAACAATGCTGCAGCACGGCATACAACACTATCGCTGGATCAAACACATCGAGGAGCTAGGCGCATGAAAATTCAAGCCCAACACCACCCAACCCTCACCGGAGCAGAAATCCTCTGGGCCACTCTCGCCGGCGAGAACGTAGACCGCGTATTCGGCTACCCCGGCGGAGCCATCCTCCCCATATACGACGCTCTGCGCAAGTTCCCCATCCACCACATCCTCGTCCGCCACGAGCAGGGCGCCTCACACATGGCCGACGGCTACGCCCGCGCCTCCGGCAAGGTCGGCGTCTGCATGGCCACCTCCGGCCCTGGTGCAACGAACCTCGTCACCGGCATCGCCACGGCCATGCTCGACTCCATCCCCATCGTGGCGATCACCGGACAGGTCTCCTCCAAGGTCCTCGGCTCCGACGCCTTCCAGGAAGTTGACATCACCGGCATTACCCTGCCCATCACCAAGCACAACTTCCTCGTCACACGCGCCGAAGACATCGCGCCCACTGTGCGCCTTGCCTTCCAGATCGCCAAGTCCGGACGCCCCGGCCCCGTCCTCGTCGACATCACCAAGGACGCCCAGCAGGCCACCTCCGTCTTCGACTTCGACGCCGCCGCGCCAGCCGCGTACCGTCCGCACCCCATGCTGCGCGCCGAATCCTCTTCGATCCAGCAGGCCATCGAGCTCATCAAGTCCGCGAAAAAACCTCTCATTCTTGCTGGTCACGGCATCATCCAGTCCGGGGCCGAACAGCAGGTCATCGCCTTCGCCGAGCGTCACCAGATCCCCGTCGCCAGCACACTGCTCGGCCTCGGAGCCTTCCCCACACACCATCCGCTCTCGCTGGGCATGATGGGGATGCACGGCGAATCCTGGGTCAATCACGCCATTCAACAGGCTGATTTATTGCTTGCATTTGGTATGCGCTTCGACGACCGCGTCACCGGCAACCTCGCCAGCTACGCGCCAAATGCGAAGAAGATTCACATCGAAATCGATCCCTCTGAGATCAACAAGAACGTGAAGGCCGACGTTGCTCTTATCGGTGATCTGCGTGAGACGCTTGATTTGCTTCTGCCACTGTTACCAAAGAAGTCCGACACCAATTGGCTGCGCGAGATCAATGCTATGAAGGGTGATGCTGCGGTTCGCGACATCATCAATTTGCCTGATAATGGCCATCTTTATGCGGCCCATGTTATCAACGACATCTGGCGCGAAGCCGTGGCTGCGGGCCGTGAGAAAGAAACCATCATCGTTACAGATGTGGGTCAACACCAGATGTGGGAGGCGCAGTATTACAAGCACGATGTCTCCAGAACCCTTGTAACCAGTGGTGGTTTGGGCACGATGGGCTTTGCTTTGCCCGCGGCCATTGGAGCGAAGGTGGCTTGCCCTGAGAAGGATGTGTGGGTGATTGCTGGCGATGGTGGTTTTCAGATGACTGCGGCTGAGCTTTCTACCATTGTGCAGGAGGGGCTTGCGATCAACATTGCGGTGATCAATAACGGGTTCCTAGGGATGGTGCGGCAGTGGCAGGAGGCGTTTTATGAGAAGAATTATTCGGCCTCGCCGATCCTTTCGCCGGACTTTGTAAAGCTGGCGGCGGCTCATGGGATCGATGGGGCGCATGTCTCTCAGCGTAAAGATGTTACGCCTACGGTGACTAAGGCTCGGACCAGCGGTAAGGCCTTTCTTATCAACTTCCAGGTGGAGAAAGAGGATGGGGTTTATCCGATGATCGCTCCGGGAAGTGCGCTGCATGAGATGGTTCGGCGTCCGCAGAAGGACCCCTTGCTTGAAACTGCGGAGGATGAATAGGGAATTTTTCGGATATTAAGTGAGTTTTTTTCAGCACCGGCTTTCTGCTGTTTTGCAGGGGTTTTTAAGAAAAGTGGTGTGCAGAACGTGGTTTTTTGATGGACAAGTGATGGTGAAATGTATGGCTAACGTGGAGAAAAAAACGTCGCTTTTCAACGATCGAAAATTTTGCAGTTTTCTCAACTTTATTTTCGTCTCGTCGTTTGTGCTTGTACCGGTTGTCGGGTACGCCCAAACCCACCACATCAAAATCAAGGTCATCAACGCCAAGACGAATCAACCCATAACGGACGAAAGGCTCAACGTAGCTCTTCGCGTCGACCAGATCGGATCAGTAGCCATGGCCACGGACAAAACCGGAATCATCGACGTCGACCCCGGCCATGCCGCCATCATCCGCATCCTGTCGAATATGTATGCCGATTGCCGGCCGCGCGGGGAGCTTTACACCAACTATTCCATCGACACCATTCGCCAATCCGGGATCACTACGGGCAATCTCTGCAGCAGCGCAAGCCCAAAAGCGAAACCCGGCGAACTCATCCTGTTCGAGATCCCCAAAACCTTTATCCCGTCGTATCCCCATCCACCCGCCAGTTCCTTGCCCCACTCCGACGAGAATCCGCACTGAAAGGTACCTATGCTCCACACCTTTGTAGCCCTTGTTCAAGATAAGCCCGGCGTTCTTACCCGGGTCGCCTCGCTCTTTCGCCGCCTGAACATCAACATCGTCTCGCTTACGGTAGGTGAGAGCGAGAGGGCCGATACCTCGCGCATGACGATTGTCTGCGAGGCGCCTGAACATGCTGCGCACCGAATTAAGGCTTCGCTTTATAAGCTTGAGATTACTGTCGATGTGGATGAAGTAGGTCGCAGCGAGGCTGTGATTCGCGAGCTTTGTCTTATCAAAATCTCCGCAGGTCCGCAGGAACCTAACGGTCTGCACTCGCGCTCGCAGATCTTTGAGTTGGCTAATGTTTTCCGTGCCCGTGTCGTTGATCTCGCGCCGGAGTCCATCATGCTCGAGATGACCGGCAGCTCCAGCAAGATCGAGGGACTTATCCAGGTGCTGCGCGAGAGCAACTACACCATTCTTGAGGTATCGCGCACTGGACGTATGGCCATGCGGCGTGGGCATCATACGAGCCGCGTGCTCAAGGCTCTTGGTACGAACGGCTCCCCCGAAGCTCCAAATACTACCTTCACCAAGGAAATTCTGCCGAACGAGTTCCATGGCGTCCACGAGGAAGAAGAATAGGTGTCAGCTTTTGTCGTCATCCTGAACGAAGTGAAGGGTCGCTGTATTCGTTGTTGTTTTGTTTTGATGGCTGGCGAGGATTGAAAAGACTAAGAACAGACAAAAGCTAAATACAGGGATCCTTCACTTCGTTCAGGATGACGACGGTGGGGGGCGAAATTCGTTCAGGATGACGACGTCGGGGAGTGAGATTCTTTCAGGATGACGACTGTGGCGGGTGTCGGGTTCGCGAGACAGTGATGGCGTTTTAGGTTTTCGGTTTTTGGAAGTCGGAAAGAGGAGCGGTATGGAGGGATACGCCTATGTTTATATACTCGCGAATGGTTTCAAGAAGATCTACGTTGGCGTTACTTCGGAGCTCGAAATCAGGATTCGGCAGCATAAGCAGAAGAAAGACCCTGCATGCCACACTGCAAGATACAACATCAACAAACTTGTTTACTTCGAGCGATTAACGACCATTACTGCGGCGATCGCCCGTGAGAAACAACTCAAGGGCTGGCTGCGTACCCGCAAGCTGGAGCTCATCATTTCGACCAATCCGGCGTGGCGTGATCTAAGCGCAGATTGGGACCAGCCAATCAAGCCCTACAACTGGCCGGAAAACGCGGAGACATAAAGATTCACCTCCCTATAAGCCGTCACTTCTACCTCACAACTTGTTACCATCAATGACAAAGGAAAACGAAAGACAATGGCAAAGACTTACCACGACGCAGACGCAGACCTCTCTCTCATCCAAGCCAAGAAGGTAGCCATCATCGGCTATGGCTCGCAGGGCCACGCCCATGCCCTCAACCTCAAGGACTCCGGCGTTGATGTCCGCGTAGGCCTTCGCCCCGAGTCCGCCAATGCCGAGCGCGCACGCAAGGCTGGCCTTGTTGTCGGCACCGTTGCCGAGGTGTCGAAGTGGGCTGACGTCATCATGAACCTGACGCCTGACCAGACCGCAGCCAAGGTCTACCACGCGGACATCGAGCCCTATCTCCTCGACTCCTCAAACCGACCCGCCAAGACCCTCATGTTCGCGCACGGCTTCAACATCCGCTTCCGCACGATCCAGCCACCGGCGTTCGTCGATGTCTCGCTCGTCGCCCCCAAATCCCCGGGCCACCGCGTCCGCGAGGTCTTCACCGAAGGCGGGGGCGTACCCGGCCTCGTAGCTGTCGAGCAGAACGCTAGCGGCGAAGCCATGGCCCTCGCACTCTCTTACGCGAAAGCCATCGGCTGCACCCGCGCCGGAGTTCTCGAGACCACCTTCACCGAAGAGACCGAGACCGACCTCTTCGGCGAGCAGGCCGTCCTCTGCGGCGGCACCAGCGCCCTCGTCAAGGCAGGCTTCGAGACCCTCGTCGAGGCAGGCTACCAGCCCGAGCTTGCTTACTTCGAAGTGCTGCACGAGCTAAAGTTGATCGTCGATCTGATGTATCGTGGCGGCCTTGAGTACATGCGCCACTCCATCTCCGACACGGCAGAGTGGGGCGACTACGTTGCCGGTCCGCGTATCGTTACGCCTGAAGTGAAGGCTGCGATGAAGTCTCTGCTGAACGACATTCAGGACGGATCGTTCGCGAAGAAGTTCATCGAAGAGAACGAGACCGGCCGCAAGGAGTTTGCCCGCATCCGCAAGGAAGAGGCCGCACATGGCATCGAGAAGGTTGGCGCCGAGCTTCGCAAGGCCATGCCATTCCTCGATCCTGTGAAGGTTGAGAACGGCGCAGTTGTCAAAGCTTAAGTTGTAAAAAACAATCGAAACGCCCGGGCCCCGGAGGACACTATATCCGGGGTCTGTGCTTTAAAAACAGTGATCCAAAACGAACTATGGAGCATCCAATTTCGTATCACAGACAGTTCGTCACAAAAACCGTTAGGCGTCTCCACCTTTCCGCTTGCCCTCTGTAACAATGGAGACTCCTGATTTGTCTTCTACCTATGTAGGCAGAAGAGGCCCCAAAGGAGATTCAAGATGGCCGCTACAAGCAGCTACCAAGCCTTCCTACCTCTCACTCATCCAGGAGAGCAGCCAGCCTTCATAGGTCCGCCCGCTGAGCCGACACCACTGCCGCAACTGATCGCTGCGCTGCGCACCATAACGCCGCTCGAAGGCCTCACCGAAGCCGAGTACGGCTGGCTCGCCACCCACGGCACTGAGGTCGTAGGCGACGACGGCAGCATCGTCTTCCTCGAAGGCGGCGCAGTCGACAAGCTCCACTTCATTCTGATGGGCGAGATCCACGTTCGCCGCCGGAACACCAGCTCAACCACACTATGGATCGGACGCGCGGGTCAGATGACAGGCAAGCTGCCGTTCTCGCGGATGAAGAGCTACGGCGGGGACGGTTACACGGTCGGGCCTGTGTGGGGTCTCAATGTCGACCAGAGCATCTTCCCCGAGATGCTCGCTGCGATCCCGTCGATGACCCAGCGCTGCGTCTCGGTGCTACTGGACCGCACCCGCGAGGTGACGCGCATGGAGCAGCAGGCGGAGAAGCTCGCCGCCCTGGGCAAGCTGGCCGCAAACCTGGCGCACGAGCTCAACAACCCTGCCTCCGCGGCACAGCGGTCGGCTTCGAGCCTCTTCTCCGAGCTGCGGCAGTACGGCGACCAGAAGTATCGTCTCGGCAATCTCTGCCTGTCCGACACGCAGACGTCGCAGTATCGCTCGTGGATCTCGCGCACACGTGCTCGCATGTCGGAGTACGAAGCTCTGGCGGAGGCCAATCAGGACCCGCTGGCGACGATCGACCGTGAGTCGAACCTGATCAAGTGGCTGGAGGACCACAACATCCCGAATCCGTGGGCGATCGCACCGGCGCTTGCCGAGACCACCATCACGACAGCGCAACTCGACGAGCTGGCCGACATCGCGACCTCCGAGGTGCTGCCCATCGCCGTTGCTACCTTCGCGAGCTCACTTCGGGTGGAGAGAATGGCCGAGACGGTCGTCAACTCGACGGTGCGGATCTTCGACCTCATCCGGGCGATCAAGGACTACTCGTACATGGACCAGGCGCCGATCCAGGACGTTGATCTGGCGCAATCGCTTGAAAATACGCTTGTTATGTTCAAGTCGCGGCTGCAGCATGTGAACGTCGAAACCAGCTTCGACCCTGCGCTTCCGCCTGTAAGTGCCTTTGGCAGCGAGCTCAACCAGGTTTGGACGGCGCTGATTGAGAACGCCCTTGATGCCATGAAGGATCGGGGTACGCTGCGGCTGACGACCCGGCTCAGCGGTCAGATGGCGTTCGTCGAGGTGTGGGACACCGGGCCGGGTATCGCGCCCGAACTGAAGTCCCGGATCTTCGAGCCGTTCTACACGACGAAGGCTCCGGGGCGCGGTCTGGGTCTGGGACTTGATACCGTGCAGCGCATCGTGACAAAGCACTCGGGATACACGCATGTGGAGTCAAAGCCCGGCGCTACGTGCGTCCAGATTCGGCTTCCGCTGGATCAGGCTCAGGCGTATTAAAAATGAAACGGGAGGGTCATCGCCTCTCCCGTTAACTCGCTCAGCGTCAATTACTTAGTGATTTCCACGCCACGCCAGAAAGCCGTGTGATGCTTCACATTCCGTGCTGCCGGCTTGGGGTCGGGGTAGTACCACGCCGCGTCAGGGTTTTCCTGGCCGTCAACAATGATCGTGTAGTATCGCGCCTGCCCCTTCCATGGGCAGCTCGATGTCGTCGAACTCGGCCTCAGGAACTCACGTTTTACCGTCTCGTCCGGAAAGTAGATGTTTCCCTCAACCGTTTCGAATTTGTCACTCTCTGCCAGAGTCTGATTGTTCCAAACTGCCTTTGCCATAGCTGCTACCTGCATTCTTTTCAATCGTTTAGGGTATACACCGCGCGTCCGCGGCTCGAAGCTGCGGGAGGGCAGGTCCCAAGGGTCTCAACGCATTTGTAACAGAAATGATGCAGAAATGAAAACGTAGGGTTTGCCCGGCCTGGGCAACGCTGGGGCTAAGACGCCGCCTTCGCAGGTCCGAACGACTTCAGCATCGTCTCGTAGAGCGCCTTCGCGGCCGGATAAGTGTCGATCAGCGTGGCCGTGTGCCGCATGAAGCGGTTGCCGCTCTGCTTCTCAGTTTCGGCGTGGAAGTGATGGTACTTGGCGTAGAGGAGGATGCCCTCGCCGTTGGTGTCGAGGAACAGGTCGGCGTCGAGCGCTCCGCGGAGGACCATCGCGGCGGCCATCTCCCAGTAGCTGATGACCTGGCGCCAGGCCGGGTTGTGTTCGGAGGTTATGTCGCGTGATACGGCGCGCAGTTCTTCGAGGCTCTTCGGGTTGAACTCGAAGACCATGAAGCGCCGGGCCCTGCGCAGCATCTCCTCCCGCCGCAGTTCGTAAAGGTGCAATATCAACTCTGCATCGGCTGGCGTTGCCATCGTTCGTTCTCCTTCAATCATTATGCAACGCTCTCAACTACCGGGCGTGTGTTCTCGGGATCAGGCCTCTCGGCGGCCGGAGCGGGCCCGGCGATCTTCTTCTCGTAGGTGCAGGGCGGGGCGGTTGGAGCCTCCTCTGGAGCGCCCTTTTTCTTGCGCTTCTTCGGTAGCGCTTCGGCGTTGTTCGGGCAGACGAGGTAGGTGCCCTTGTCGTTGACGACTTCCAGGAGATACGCGCTGTCGCACTTCGGGCAGGTCTGGTTGACCAGCTTGAGGTTCGAGGCGAAGTCGCACTTCGGATAGTTTACGCAGCCGTAGAACAGGTCGCCGCGCTTGGTCTTGCGAACGGCGATGTCGCCGCCATCCTTCGGGCACTTTACATCCAGCAGCTCCTGCTTGATGTACTTGCACTTTGGATAGCCGCTGCAGCTGATGAACTCGCCGTACTGTCCGTTGCGAAGAAGCAGCGGCTTGCCGCACTTGGGGCAGCTCTCTTCCAACTGGACGGGAGGCTTCTGCTGGACCTTCTGGGTCAGTTTGCGGATCGTCTTGCATGGCGGATCTTCGTTGTAGCCGGGGCAGGCCATGAACGGTCCCCACGGCCCATTTCGCAGCACCATCACGCGGCCGCAGTTGTCGCAGAACTCTTCTTCGGCGACTTCGTCGGCACCGGGGGCGCTAAGATCGGGCTTGGCGGCGAAGTTTTCCTTCGTAAAGTCGCAGCTGTACTGCTCGGCCGTGACCTTTTTGCCTGCTTCGGCCGCCTCTTCAATCCCCGTCGCCAACTCCTTCGCGTTCAGCACTTCCTTCGAATACGCGAACTCGTCGTCGGTTGTCGACTTCACGATGATCGGGAACGTGAACGCCGTCGTCACCTTTTTAATGACGGCCTTCTGGTCCTTCTTCCATGGGCCAGCCGCGATCGTCATGGGCTTGACCTTGGAGAAGTTACTGCACGAATAGAAGCTACCGAACTTGCCCCATTTCAGGATCAGTGGGCTGCCGCAGTTGTCGCAGACCTCGTCGGTCTTCTCTTCCATGCGCTTGATGTCTTCCATCGAGCCTTCGGCGACCTTGAGCTCTTTCTCGAAGTGGTCGTAGAAGCCATTGAGCAGGTCGGTCCAGCGTTCGGATCCCTCTTCGACAGCGTCCAGTTCGCCTTCGAGTGTCGCCGTGTACGCCGTGTCGAAGATGTACGGGAAGTTCTTTACCAGCAGCTTCGTCACGACAGTGCCGATCTCGGTTGGGACGAACTTCGCCTGGATCTTCTTCACATAGTCGCGATCCTGGATCGTATTAATGATGGAGGCGTAGGTCGAAGGCCGGCCGATGCCCTTCTCTTCGAGGGTCTTCACCAGGCTGGCTTCGTTGAAGCGTGGTGGTGGCTGCGTAAACTTCTGCTGCGGATCGAGCTTGTCAAGCCGCAATGCCTCACCGTTGCTCAACTCCGGCAACCGGCGATCTGCCTCTTCCTCTTCCTCAGTCTGCGCCTCAGCAGTCTCTTCCTTCGCGGCTTTATCCTTGGCGGCCTGACGTGCGCGCTTATCTTCCTCTTCGAACTTGAGGTGGCCGTCGAACTTCAGCACGCTTCCGGTAACGCGGAAGTCATACGCGAGCTTTGCCTGAGCGACGATGTCTACCGTCGTCTGGTCGAAGATCGCCGGGGTCATCTGGCTCGATACAAACCGCTGCCAGATCAGGCGGTACAGGCGAAACTGCTCATCCGAAAGATATTTGCGAATTGAATCCGGCGTGTACTTCACACTCGTCGGGCGGATGGCTTCGTGCGCATCCTGCGCCTGTGCCTGCTTCTTTCCGACATATTCGTTCGGAGAAGACGGCAGATACTGCGGTCCCAACTTGCCGATAAATTCGCGCGCATCCGCAATCGCATCTGCGCTAACGCGAGTCGAATCGGTTCTCATATAAGTAATGAGGCCGACTGTTCCCTCGGAGCCAATCTCCACGCCTTCGTACAAACGCTGCGCCACGCCCATGGTGCGGCGTACATTGAAGCCCAACCGGCCCGAAGCATCCTGCTGCAGTTTGCTCGTCGTGTAAGGAGCCTTCGGATTGTTCCGGCGCTCCTTCTTCTCGACCGAGCGGACGCTCCACTTCGCCTGTCCCAGCTCGGCGATAACCTCGTCGATAGCCTCTTTATCCGGCAGCGCGTTCGCCAGAAAGAGCTCCTTGCCATCTTCGTCCTTGCCGTTGGGAACACGCGACGGTATACCGTTCACGCCGACAAAGCGTGCGGTAAAGCCCTGCTTGCCATCGGGTTGAAGCTGCGCGTCGATGGTCCAGTACTCCACTGGATTGAAGTCGTTAATCTCCTGTTCGCGCTCGACGATCAACCGCAGAGCAACCGTCTGGACACGCCCAGCGGAAAGTCCGCGCCGCACCTTGTCCCACAGCAGCGGCGAAACCTGATATCCCACCAGCCGGTCCAAAACGCGGCGGGTCTGCTGCGCATCGACGAGGTTCTCATCGACATCGCGGGCATGGGCAAACGCAGCCTTCACGGCCTTCTGCGTGATCTCATTGAAGGTGACGCGCCGGACCTTCGACTTGTCCTTCACCATCGGCAGCAGTTGCATCGAGAGGTGCGCGGCAATCGCCTCGCCTTCGCGGTCCGGGTCGGGCGCCAGGTAAACCATGTCCGCCTTCGACGCCAGCTTCTTCAGCCGGTCTACCACCTTCTCCTTGCCCGGTGACACAATCAGCGTCGGCTCAAACGTCCGCTTCTTCAGTTCCACACCAATTTCGTTCTTAGGCAGGTCCATGATGTGGCCGATCGAGGCCTCCACCGTGTAGTCGCTGCCGAGATATTTTCCGATCGTCTTCGCCTTCGCCGGCGATTCGACGATCACAAGTGATTTACCCATTCAGTCCCTTCATCCACCAGAAACGTATCGCCGCAGCAAAACGTTCCATTCTTGCTTGTTCCATTGCGAACCTAACACGCTTCCGCGGCGTGCGTCATCTCCGCCTGATTCCTGAACTGACGAAAACTGTGCATGAACGTCATACGTTACCCACCATTTTGTGGAAAACCGCACACCCGGCCCCTCATCCCTCAACTCCAATAATCCGTTGCACTTACGGTCACCCGTTCTCTGTTGGTGAATCCGTTTGGGCTAGCTGTCTAAAACGTCCGCACATAATTTTTACCAGGCAGCTGTTTCACGCGCCCTGCAATCTCCAGTTCAAACAAAGCGGTAAAGATCTCGGCCGATCCCAGTTCCGCCTCCAGACGCTCCAGCAGATCATCCAACTGGATGGCTTCGTCGTGCCTTAGCTTGTCTAGAACCTTCCGCTCATGTTCCGGCAGCGGCGTTTCGCTAAATAAGGATGCAGTGCCTGCCGGTTTCGATTCACCCTTGCCCTCGGCAGCCAGCTCGTCCTCGAGTTCCAGCCTGATCTGCGACGGCAGATCTTCCCAAATATCCTCCCATGTTGCAGTGAGCTTAGCACCCTGCTTTATCAGCGTGTTAGGGCCCCAGGCGTTCTTGTTGGTCACATTGCCCGGCACGGCATAAACGTCGCGATTCTGATCCATCGCGCATCGCGCCGTTATCCGCGTGCCGCTGTACTCCGCGGCCTCAATTACCAGGACCCCCACGCTCATTCCACTCAAGACCCTATTCCGGATAGGAAAGTTCTGCGGCGCAGGAAAAGTTCCCAGTGGATATTCGCTCACTATCGTCCCACCGGTCGCTACGATGCTCTCCGCCAGCTTCTTATTCTCCTTGGGATAGATCACGTCGATCCCCGTTCCCCACACGGCCACAGTCTTTCCGCCAGCCTCGATGGCTCCCTTGTGCGCGGCCGTATCCACTCCACGGGCCATTCCACTTAATATGACCAGACGCCGATTTGCCAGATCACGCGAAAGCAGCTCCGCCATTCCTGCTCCATAGGGCGAAGGGCTTCGCGTGCCGACCACTGCGATACCCGGCCGTGCCAGCAACTCTACGTTCCCGCGAATCCAGAGCACAGCGGGCGGATCGTAGATCTCTCTCAGGCGGGCAGGATAAGCTTCGTCCGCAGGCGTCAAAATGCTGCCGCCAACCTCGATCACTCTGCGCAACTCATCCTCAGCGGCCGCCCGCGCTTTGCCTTCAAACACGAACTGCGCAGACTTGGCGGGCATCCCCAGGCCTTCCAACTCCGTGAGCGAAGCATCAAAGACACGCTCCGCCTCACCCAGCCGATTGACCGCCTTCCATATGCGCAATGGCCCCATTCCCGGCGTCAAGGCCAACGCCAACCAGGCCAACTGCGCTGCACCCAAACGCTCCACCGCGTACTGCTCTGCGTCGCTGGTCGTCTTCATCGTTCTCCGCTATCTGTTTTGAATCACTGTGCCCGATGGAGACTATCACGCCTCCGCCCTGGAGCAAATATCACTCTCGTCTCTGCGATGTAGTGCTTATCATCAGAAACGACGCGCCGCCCATCGCCAGCGCAACAAACTCGCTGGTCCACTCGTTCCCGTTATGCGGCGCAGCGGCCACTCTCGGCATATGCACGATAACCACCCAAGTGAGAAACATCACACCAAGCAAGGTCGACGCGAGCTTGGCCTTCTTTCCGGTGACAATACTCAACGCAGCAGCAAAAAATGCAACGCCAACAAAGTATGCCCAGAAGAGCTTCCCCGGCATCCATGCCGGCACAATTGTCGCGACAAACCCTGCATACAGGAAGTGCTGAACTCCAAAGACCACCAGCGCCAGCGCAAACAAATAACGCCCCACTGCAAAAAACTTATCGAGCACTCCCGCAGAGCCCTCTCTATCCGAAGGGAAAGTCGCGGCCAGAACCAGCGCAGCCCCGCCCAGCGCCACAAGCTCAAATCCGCTGGTCCACGGGCCAGGATCGCGAAGATGCCCGAGCAAGCCTATCAGATAAGCGCTCAGCGCGCGCCACAAAAGAGCTACACCCAGCAGCGTCGCAGCAGTCCTTCCCTTCCATTGCACCACGAGGCATACTCCAACCGCGAAAAACGCAATTGCGATGATCCATGCGATCCAGCGATAACCTGCGCTCCACGGAGGCCCTGGTACAACTTTGCCTACCCAGCTGGCATAAACCATGTACAAGGCACCGAAACACATCATCGCAACGGCGAATACTACTCGGCCAATTCGAACCAATCCATTCATGCGTTACAGTCTCCGGGCAGATCTGTTTTTGGTCACATCGAAATGAATCCTACTATGACAATCTCTCGCTACCGCTGCTGTTCGTCACAACGTTTGCATTCAAACTCCATGCCGATGTGCGCCGCCCTGCCCTCTTCAGTGGTCACCCACTCGCGCAAAGTCCACGGAGGGTCATGCCGCACATGCTGTCCATGCCCGCAATCCAATTTCGCGACCCAATGGCCTTCTTCGTCCTGATCGAATCCGATAACCGTTCGCCGCATCTTCGCATGTCCTCGCTCATCCCATAAACTAGTTCCTTGGCCTCCATCACGTCACATCCCGTCCGCGTAGCAGCTATTAATTTTCTCAACCCCGCTCCTCTCATGTGGGACTTCGAGCACCCGCCTCTCGCCGCGACACTGGCCGAGCGCTACAGCCTGCACTACACGCTGCCGTCGCTCTGCGCCGAAGAGCTGCTCAGCGGGCGCGCCGATCTCGGTCTGATTCCAATCGCTGCGCTTAATCCCGATCTTGCCATCGTCCCCGGCTGCACCATTGCGTCTCTCGGACATGTCCGCTCCATTCAGCTCATCGTTAAGCAACCCCATACCCTTGGGACGGTAAGGACCATCGCCGCTGACACAGCCTCGCGTAGCTCGCTCGCCTACGCCGAGATCCTCTTTCGCAAATTCATTGGCAACGACCCCGCCTTTGTTCCGTCACCAGCCGAGCCCATCGCGATGCTTCAGCAAGCCGATGCCGCCATCCTCATCGGCGATCCCGCGCTGCTGGCTCTCGAATCTCGCGAAGCAATAGAACATGCCGTAGGCCCTTGCCAATGGCTCGACCTCGCCCACGAGTGGCACACCCGCACTGGCCTCCCCTGGGTCGCCGCCGTATGGGCCGCCCGCCCTGAGGCTCTCACGCACGGCCATACCACCCCCACCCGATTGGTCGAAGACCTCACCAACTCCCGTGATCACGGCCTCGCCCACATTGAAGACCTCGTTCAACAATGGACCCCGCGCATCCCCATTCCTGCCGCCACCATCCGCCACTACCTCACCCAAAACATCCACTACATCCTCGACGACTCCTGCATCCAGACCATCCAACTCTTCCGCGAATATGCAGCCGAATCCGGCATTCTTCCTCCGCTTTCCGATCTCCGTTTCCTCTAGATTCCTCTTTCTTCAGAAATATTAGCGACTTACCTCCGCCCATCCGCGTCTTAAGCAGCATGACTCTGACAGCAGCAGTCGCCATCATGGCCGATTATGCAACCGCAGCTGTCAGAGGCTTCGCGCAAAACGCCCCTCGACATTCGTCCAGGCTGGTGCGCTTTTTCTTCAGCTTTGGACTGTTCGGACTCTTCCTCGTCTCCATCGTCGATTCGTCATTCGTTCCACTGCCCATCCCCGGCGTCACCGACATCATGATCGTCGTGCTCGCCGCCCGGCATAGCAACTGGCTCGGCCTCATTCTCATTGCCACAGCCGGTTCTTCTATCGGCGGATACCTCAGCTATCAGGTCGGCCAATCAGGCGGCATTGCCTTCCTCGAAAAACGCATCCCCCCACGCATCTTCAACCACGTCCGCGACTGGATGGAGCGCCACGCGATCCTCGCAGTCGCCCTTCCGGCGATTCTTCCGCCGCCCATGCCGCTCTCGCCCTTCGTCCTCGCGGCCGGCGCGCTCAAGATGTCGAAGAAAACTTTCATGACCACCTTTACGATCAGCCGGGCCGCACGTCACTCCATCGCCGCGGGGCTCGGCATCTACTACGGCCGCCACATCCTGCGCCTCTGGAACAGCATCTCTGCCAAATACGCCACGACCATCCTCATCGTCATCTGGACGGCGATCATCATCAGCTGCGCCATCGCCTTCTGGAAGCTCTACAAGACCTCGCACGCCGTCGCCAGCCACCCAAGCCTCGAAAGCGGCAGCAAAACCCCAGCCTGACTCAAGCGGCAGCCGATCGCTTTATCTTCGGCGCAAACTTCCGCTGATAGTAAGCCGTAGTCACGGCAATCGCCGGAACCCCGATCATCGTTGGCCACAACCACACATACCAATGGTTCCCCAACATTGGCCCCAGCGTCGTTACGCTGAACGCCGACCACGCCGCGATATAGCTCCCGATCATGTTCCCCAGGTGTGTGTACCACCAGAACATCTTCTCCTTCGGCTTCCACACAAACGACAGCATCTGCTTGGCCGAGCCCATAATCCCGATAAAACCAAATGCAACTCCCACTGCCGGAATCACCTCAATCGAAGCTGGCCGAAACCAGCTTAGCCATGCCAACAGCGCACTCGCCGCAAATGTAACCACTCCTGCGATCCAATCGATAGGTTCAGCATTCCCACCCTGCGCCAACTCCTTCAGGCGCAGAACTCTGTACCCCGAAAACGCAAAGTAGAAGCTGAACACCGCCACCAGCGCTAAAAACCGCACCCGGAAAAAGAACGCCATCGGCACCGCCGTAGCCGCGACTACTCCCATCGACCACAGGTAGACCTTGCCCCAGCGTTTATGCTGCTTGCCACCCTTTGCAGTCGCCAGCGCAACCGGAGCAAGCAAAAACGAAGACGTCCCGGCTGCAATGTGAACCGATAAAAAAACCTTCACCCACAACGGATCAAGTGCGTGCATCGCTTACCTCCTCTTTGTGTTTTTTTCCAACCCCTCCAGCTCCTTCAATGTCTCCCGTGCCCACTTCGCTGCGGCCATACTCCTATGCCGCCCAAAATTCACCGTCATCAACCAGAACGGCAACTGCGGATCGCCCGCTTCCTCTCTGCGCAGCGTCTTCGCAATCGCGCTGTACACCTTCAAAGCCTTCTCGTGCGACTCAAGAAACACCATCACATGCTCCCTGCTCACAGCCGGCGGCACATGCGCGCCGAAGAACAGCTTCAATAGCAATTCGCTCCGTGGCACCTCTTCGGCCACGGGCAACTTCAACCACTCCCGTAGCTGCGCCCGCCCATCCTCCGTCAACGAGTAGACATGCCTGTCCGGTCTTCCTTTCTGCCGCTGCGTCTTCTTCTCCACCAACCCGGCTGAAGCAAGCCGCTTCAACCCCGGATAGATCTGCCCATAGCTCTCGCTCCAGAAGTGCCCGATCGACCGCGCGATCATGGCCCGGATGTCATATCCCGACATTGGCCCCATACTCAGCAGACCCAGCAAAGCATTCGGCGTAGCGCCACCTTCCCTTTTCATAGCTAATAGCTATATATCTAAAAGATACAAATACGCAAGTAACCCTCGCATCTGTTCCTTTAAAAAGGAAAAAGGCAAGCCAAAGAGACAGTTACGAAACTCTATGCCTTGACCCAGCTCATCGCCGGCGCAACTTCCCGGTTGCCAACAGGCAGGCGTTGGCCGGTTTCACCAAGGCGGAATGCCACTCACGGACTATTGCGCATTGGACGTCGCTAACTCACCGCAATCTGACTGGGGCGTGCTAGCCGGGCTAACGTGGCGGCTAACAACGTGAACAAGAGCGGCAGCGCTAGGGGCAACTCTGGCTTGAAAATGGCGATCAATGTCGCCATTCCCGGGCCGAAGGTGAGCACTACTGCTCCATAAAAGGTCCATCGTGGCACAAAGAGCAGCGCAGCTCCTGCAACATCGAGAAGACCGGTCAAGTAGCGAAACCATTGTCCCCACCCGATAGCCGCAAAGTAGGGTACCGTCTCCAAGGTTCCGGTTAGTTTGGTGGTCCCTATTGCTAGAAAGAGTAGACCTAGAACTACTCTGAACACCCAAAGCGCAATCGTTCGCCCCTTGCTTGCCGCGCCTGCTGTCGCGTTCATCTCGAATACCACCTAGAGGTCGATCCGGAAAATATTACCTCAGTTGGACATCGGTTCGAACGGGCCTACTGCGCGGAGCTCGCCTTCTACTCCCCCATCCCTGCCTCTAGAACTCCCACCGCAGCAAAGTAGAGGCCACGGTATATCCGCCGCCGAACGAGGCCAGCAGAACCGTATCGCCCTTCTTCAATTTGCCCGTCTCCAGCGCCGTATACATCGCCAGCGGAATCGTCCCCGCCGTCGTATTCCCATACTCGCCGATGTTGATAATCACCCGCTCCAGCGGCATCTCCAGCCGCTCCGCCGTCGCCGCAATAATTCTCTGGTTTGCCTGGTGCGGGATAAAGCAATCCACCTGCGCGGCCGTCAGATTGTTCCGTTGCAGCAGCGTCTCGCTTAGCTCAGCCATCTTCCGCACCGCCACCTTGAAGACCGCTCCGCCAGCCTGGTGAACATAGTGCATCTTGTTCGCGACCGTCTCCGCCGTCGAGGGATTCAGGCTGCCGCCACCGGGCATATACAGCGATGCGGCACCCGACCCATCGATCTCATGCACAAAATCCACCAGCCCCACTTCCCCCTCTTCGCATGGTTCCAGCAGTACCGCGCCCGCGCCATCGCCAAACAGAATGCACGTCGACCGGTCCGTATAGTCCAGGATCGAACTCATCACATCCGCGCCGATCACCAGCACCTTCTTGTGCGCTCCGCTCTCAATCAGCTTGGCGCCCACCTGCAGCGCATACGGAAACCCGGAGCACGCCGCCGACAGATCAAACCCCCAGGCACCCTTCGCTCCCAGCTTGTCCTGCACCAGGCAGGCGGTTGCGGGAAACATCATGTCCGGCGTCACCGTGGCCACAAAAATGGCATCAATCTCACTCGCATCTATCCCGCGCTTAGCCAGACATTGCTTCGCCGCCTCCACCGCCAGATCGCTCGTCGCCACGCCTTTTTCCACGATGTGACGCTGATGAATCCCTGTACGCTCAACAATCCACTGGTCGTTTGTCTCGACCATCTTCTCCAGGTCGGCATTCGTCAACAACTTTGGCGGAACATAGACTCCGATCGAACTGATCTTCGCGCGTGCGCGCACCTGTGGCTTCAACGTCAAACTCAAACTCTCACCTCACTACAAAATCGGACCCTGAGAATACAAAACTATTACAAATGAACCGGTATTCACATAACGCCAACTATTCTCTACGAGAATAACGGCTCTGTCACTCCGCAATTGTGAACCCACCCTTGTCCAGACGCGCCTCTCCCATGGAGAGTCTCAACAGGCCAGATTGTAAGCAGGAGTAATCGAGGAGAGGAAAGCCACGCAATAAAAATGTACCGGGCGACCCACTGCGCCCGTAATGACCCGTTACCGTTGCTTCCTTCCGGACCTGGCGGGGTTGGCGGGATTACGTCGCGTAGGACCCGGCACACGTCCTATTCTAGCATCTCCGCTCCGGAGATTCGAACTCTCTGAATGCGCTACTGTAGCTTCATAACACGAAGGAGTAAGAATGAACCGTCGCAGTTTTCTTTCGGCTGCCGCCGCAAGCGTCGCCGCCGCTGCAACTCCCGCACTCCCGCAAACCCCAACTGCCCCCGAACCGATAAATACCACCGACAATCTCAATCCGCCGGGCATTCTGACCGCAGGCATTCGCATGGTTCCCGTAGTCGGCGGCAAATACAAGGTGTGGACCAAGCGCATAGGAAGCGGCCCCATCAAGGTGCTTCTGCTCCATGGCGGTCCCGGTTTCACCCATGAATACCTTGAGGCCATGGAGTCTTTTCTGCCGCAGGCCGGAGTGGAGATGTACTACTACGATCAGCTTGGATGCAATAACTCCGACCATCCCGACGACAACTCTCTCTGGACGCTGGAGCGTTACACCCAGGAGGTGGAAGAGGTACGGCGCGGCCTCGGTCTAGACCACTTTGTCCTGTATGGCCATTCCTGGGGCGGCATTCTGGCCATGGAGTATGCGCTCAACTACCAACAGCACCTCCGCGGCCTCGTCATCTCGAACATGACCGCCGGAATCAAGTCCTACCTCCAACGCACGGCATCGCTTAAGAACCTTCTGCCTCCCGACAAGCGGGCACTCCTCGATGCGCTCGAAGCCAAACAAGACTACGACTCACCCGAGTACGAAAAGATCATGATGGAAGACCTCTATCCGCAGATGCTCTGCCGCACGCACCCGTGGCCCAATTCCGTGGACCGCGCCTTTGCCCACGCCAACCAGACCATCTATGAGCAGATGCAGGGCAAAAGCGAGTTTCTGGTCACCGGCAACCTCAAGGGCTGGGAGCGGTGGGACCGCCTGCACGAGATACGCGTCAAAACCCTCACCATCGGTGCGCGCCATGACGAGATGGACCCCGAGGACATGAAAAAGATGGCGACCCTTATGCCTAACGCCAGCAGCGTCGTCTGTCCAAAGGGCAGCCACCTCTGCATGTGGGATGATCAGTCGTTCTACTTCGAAAACCTACTGCGCTTCCTGCGCAGCGTTTGAGATGAAGGGGACTCCTGTCCGGTCCGGAGACTCACCGCGGAAGTCTTCTTTACCAGGCATATTTCCAGCTCAACGAACCCTTGCACCTGTCCCTTGTGTCGCATCTGCTCTATTAGTTGGCAACCGGAGACAGAAGCAGCTAAACTCCCCTAGCAATAAGAACAGGAAAAAATACCAGTGTTAAATCGATTTTCCAGACGCACCTTCGCCCGCCTGCTCGGATCAGCCGCTCTCGCTCCCACCGTTCTTCCCACCTTCTCCGCCCTGGCCGACGATCGCCATGTAGCTACTCCGGCCCCACGCCGCTTCCCACAGGGCTTCCTCTGGGGATCCGCGACTGCCTCCTACCAGGTTGAAGGTGCTGTGAACGAAGACGGCCGCGGTCCTTCTATTTGGGACACCTTCTCCCACACCCCCGGCAAGATCAAAAACAACGACACCGGCGACGTAGCCGACGACCACTACCACCGCTACAAGGAAGACGTGCAGCTCATGAAGGCCCTCGGCCTCAAGACCTACCGCTTTTCGGTCGCGTGGCCGCGCATCTTCCCGCAGGGAACCGGCACGCCCAACCCCAAGGGCCTCGACTTCTACAACCGCGTCGTCGACGAGCTTCTCGCCAACGGCATCCAGCCCTACTGCACCCTCTTCCACTGGGATCTCGCGCAAGCGCTTGAAGACAAAGGCGGATGGCAGTCCCGCGACACAGCCGAGGCCTTCGCCAACTACGCCGGCTACGTCGCCGAGCGCCTCTCCGACCGCGTCAAGCACTTCATGACCCTCAACGAGATGAGCTCCTTCGTCGATCTCGGCTACGGCAACGGAGTCCACGCGCCGGGTCTGAAGCTAGCTCCTGCCGCTCTCAACCAGGTCCGCCACCACGCCGTCCTCGCCCACGGACTCGGCGTCCAGGCCATCCGCGCCCACGCCAAGCCTGGAACAAAGGTCGGCCTCGCCGAAAACGCCATCCCTACCGTCCCCGTCATCGAAAACGCCGAGCACATCGCCGCCGCCGCCAAGGCCTACCGCGAAGTCAACGCCGGCTATCTCACCGCCGTCATGGAAGGCCGTTACACCGACCTCTACCTCCACCGCGCCGGAGCCGACGCACCCAAATTCACCCCTGCCGATATGAAGGCCATCGGCTCACCGCTCGACTTCGTCGGCCTCAACGTCTACAACCCCGCCTACGTTCGCGCCGACGACTCCGCCGCCGGCTTCGCCATGGTCCCCCCGCCGTCCTCCTTCCCGCACATGATGAGCCCCTGGCTCCACGTCGGCCCCGAGGCCATCTACTGGAGCCCGAAGCTCGCCGCCCAGCTCTGGAACATGAAGGAGATCTACATCACCGAAAACGGCGCCTCCTCAACCGACGTCCTCACCCTGGACGGCCAGGTCTTCGACACCGACCGTGTCATGTTCTTCCGCAACTACCTCACCCAGCTCCACCGCGCCGTATCCGAGGGCGTCCCCGTCCGCGGGTACTTCTGCTGGAGCCTCATGGACAACTACGAATGGGCCGACGGCTACCAATACCGCTTCGGCATCCACTACGTCGACTTCGCCACTCAAAAGCGAACGCCAAAACTAAGCGCCCACTTCTACAAAGAAGTCATAGCCCGCAACGGCCTCGCCTAAGCCAAATCCATTGGCTAAAGTCTCGTCAGAAGCGTCATCCTGAGGTACGCCTCTCGCAGCTACATCGCGAGAGGCGTAGCCGTAGAGCGTGGCCTGAGCGAAGCCGAATCGAACCTGCGGTTCGCCCGAGGCTCCTTACTTACCCACAGTCACTAGATTGCTGCGTTGCTCTTCTAGGAAGGAGCAACACGAGTGTCGCTGATACAAGCATTGGAATCCCCGCAAGAGCGAGGCCCTGGTATAGGTTTCCCGTCCGACTACTCATTGCTCCTATCGCATACGGTCCGACAAACCCGCCGAGGTTCCCGACGGAATTAATGAGTGCGATGCCGGCTGCCGCCGAAAATCCTGTCAGAAATTCACTGGGCAGCGCCCAGAAAGGCCCCAGCGAGCTGTAAACCCCAATTGCCAGTAAAGACAAAAGTGCCACGGAAAAAAAGGGCGAACGAGTTGTGCCCAGCAGCACGAGAGCAACCCCCGCAGTGATCGCCGGAATTGCCACGTGGTATCTCCGCTCCATGTAGCGGTCGGAGCTACGGGAAACAAGGATCATTGCTGCGAGGCCCGCCAGGTTGGGAACCATCATCAGGCATCCGACAACACTGTTGGAGTATCCGCTGGCTGCCGATTTCATCAACTGAGGTGCCCAGAAGTTCAACGTGTAAGCACCGATCATGAACCCGAAAAAAATCGAGGTCAAAAACCACACACGGCCGTTCGTTAGAGCCTGAAGCACCGAGTATTGGCGCTGTTCCATTTTTTGTTGCTCTTCGCGCTTTAATTCCGTGCTGATCCATTCCTTCTCATCCACCGCCAGGAACTTGGCTTCGTCGGGGCGGCTGGGCAACAGGAGGTAGGTGAGGAAACCGGAGACGACGGCTGGAATTCCCTCCAGGATCAGGAGCCACCGCCAACTGCTGATGCCCAGCCAGTGCGCGTGATCCAGAATGAAACCTGAAATCGGAGCCCCCAGGATATTGGTAACAGGCAAGCCTGTCAGGAGCAGCGCAACTGCCCGCGCCTGTTCCCGTTGGGGAAACCAGTACGTCAGATACAGAACCATTCCAGGGAAATAACCAGCTTCAGCCAGCCCCAGCAGAAATCGCCCAATGTAAAGCTGGTGCACGCTCTGAACTAAGCCCGTTAATGCTGCTACAAGACCCCAGCTAACCAGGATACGGGCAATCCAGATGCGTGCTCCGACTTTGTGCAGCAGCAGATTGCTGGGAATCTCGAACAGAAAATAGCCTATAAAGAAAATCCCGCTGAGCAGGCCGAACTGCTGGTCGGTAATGGCCAGCTCCTTGTTCATGGTTAAGGCGGCAAATCCAATGTTGATGCGGTCAATAAAGGCGATGACATAAAGAACGAAGATAAATGGAATGATTCTGATCCGCAGTTTCCGAATCGTTCTCGATTCAACCGACACGACACGAGTTTCTGTTTCGTTGACCATGAGTAACCCAAAGATGCACGTGCTCGATTTGGAGGAAACAACACGAAACTCGGCCCGGTGCGAGTCCGCCGTGAGCCGAATGCGTGTGAATGTTTCGGGGAAAAACTATGCCTCGAAGACGCACCCGTCAAGCTACTTGCTCGCGAGCGTCCAGACACTTATTCCATGTGGCAGAGTGCCCCACCCTTCGCAGTCTCATTGTTCAGTCTCATCGCATGAGTGGACATTCGAGCGAATCTCGAACCACCTCGCTTGCAGCACGGATTAGTACTCTCTCCCGCCAGCTTTCGTCTTTGCTCGTGCTGTTTGGGCATAATCATCGAAGCATTTTCCTCGACGTCTCCTGCCGTTCCGTCTATTCTCGGTACCATGGTTCGACCCCTATCTGCAGCATTTGCTGTCCTGACTCTTCTTTTTGCCTCCTCTGGAATCGCTCAGGAATCCTCTCCCCCTGTGTTACAAGGCTTTGTCACCCGCACAGCCTCCGGCGCCGACTTCGATGTCAACGGCATTCGTGTCGTCTCCAGCAGCAAAACAACATTTCAGGTGGGGACGCATATCCTCCTCAGCAACGCCGTAATTCCCTACGTAGGTGAAACCGTCAGCGTCCGTGGAGACCTCAAAAGGGGCAAGCATCAGATCAAAGCAACCGAGGTCGTCCTGCGTCCTGCTGTCGAGCGCAAACTGAGCGGATTCGGCGTCATCGATCGCATCCTTTCCCCCGTAAATTCAACCGAAATCCTCATTCGAGCCGACGGCTACTCCATCCGGGTCAACTCCTCTACCAAGACAAGTTTTGAACCTCCACTCACCTCACTTGCCACCGTGACGACCAATGTTTGGATTGACTTTCACGGCAAGCTCCGTGACGATGGCGTCGTCTTTGCCGACTCCATCGTCTTTGCGCCCAATGTCATTCGGGAACGCGAGGATAAGTTACTGGCTAAAACCGACTACGACCCCTCAGCTGTCCCCGACTCGTCCAAACAAGACGCAGCAAGTAAGTTCTTTCTCGGTATTGACCCCAAAAAAATTCCACCCTGGCATGACGCCGCCATGCAGGCGCGGATCGAACGCATCGGAGCCAGTTTGATTCCTGCCTACCAACGTGCCCTTCCCGATACCGACGCAACCAAAATTCAGTTCCAATTCCAACTCATTGATGCGCCCAAATGGCACGATGCCAGGGCAATGCCAAGCGGCGTCATCCTTGTACCGCGGCAAATCGTCGAGCGTCTGCAGAACGACTCCCAGCTCGCCACAGTCCTCGCCGATAACATCAGCTGCGTCCTCGAGAAACAAACATATCTTGTCACCCCGAAGAAACAGGCCCTTACCGCGGCGAATATCGCTGGTGCCGCAGCCGGCTTTGTGATCCCGGGAGTCGGACTAGTCACCAACATCGCCACCTACTCATCGGGAAAGTCCATACAAACTCACCTTCTCGACCAGAGCGGCAGAGTCAGCCTGGGCCTGCTCCACGACGCAGGCTACGATATTCACGAAGCTCCCATTGCCTGGTGGACTCTCGCCGCGAAAAAGCCCACGGATATTTCAAGTACCACACCACCTGACCGCGCCCTGAACCTATACAGAGCAATAGGCGAGACGTGGCAATCCCCGCCTGTATCAAAAGCTTCCACTTCAACTTCATTGGAGAACAGCTCTGAGGCTCACGAAGCATCATCATCAAGCAAACAAAACTGAGTCATCTGCGGCAGTTTCCACACCGCGCCATCCGTAAAAGATGGCGTGTCTATCTAAAAGCACTTCAAACTAAACCGCAGGTCCCCGAAAACCGCATCAATCCAACAGAATTGCTAGAATAGAACTCTGTGACTCCCCCTTCTTCAATAGATGGCGCCGCCTTCCTCGAAGTCCCTGCCCCATCGCGGCCAAAGATCGGCTTCGTCTCCCTCGGCTGCCCCAAGAACCTCGTCGACTCCGAGGTCATGATGGGCCTGCTCCACCATGCTGGCGGCGAGCTCACCCCCAACGCCGAAGACGCTGAGATCCTCGTCGTCAACACCTGCAGCTTCATCGACTCCGCCAAGCAGGAGTCTGTCAACACCATCCTCGAGATGGTCCAGCACAAGCAGCAGAACGGCGGCAAAGCCCAGCGCCTCATCGTCGCAGGCTGCCTCGTAGAGCGCTACCGCGATGAGATCCGGAAGAACATCCCCGAGGTAGACGCAGTCGTAGGCACAGGCGAGCTCGAAGCCATCCTCGCCGCCGCTGGTCTCAATCCAGCACCCCAACCCGCCAGCGACTCGCCCTTCACCATCCTTCCGCAAGGCTCACCACAGAGCACCATCCACACCCACGCCATAGGCAAAGCCCAGACCGACGCCGAAGTAGCTCAACTTATCGACCGCGCCCCGAGCGCCGTAAGCCAGCACTCGCGCCCATTAGCCGATCCCGAGAACGACCGCGAAGTCGCCCCACAGCTCCGCATCGTCCAGTCCCTCGCCGAGACAGGAACCACTCACGGCGACGAGCCTCTCGCCCACACCGGCGATCACATCGCGCACATCCCCAACGCCGGAACAAAGTCCCGCCCCGAAGGCGATCTCCGCCAGCAGCAGGGCCGATTTTCCCGCGAGTCCTGGGACGGAGCCACCGCCGCGCTCCCCGAATATCTCTACACCGACGCCACGCCGCGCATCCTCACCACCCCCCGCGCCAGCGCCTACATCAAGATCGCCGAAGGCTGCGACCACCCCTGCAGCTTCTGCATCATCCCGCAGCTCCGCGGCAAGTTCCGCTCGCGCCGCATGTCGTCGATCATCGCCGAGGCCGAAAACCTCATCGCCCAGGGCGTCCGCGAGATCACCCTCATCGGCCAGGACACCACCTGCTACGGCGAAGACCTCGGCTTCACCGACGGCCTCGCCACCCTGCTCGATGCACTCGCCGTCCTCCCCGGCCTGCGCTGGCTGCGCTTCCTCTACACCTACCCCAACAAGGTCACGACGAACCTGCTCGAGACTATGGCAAAGCACGACAACATCGCCAAGTACCTCGACGTCCCTCTCCAGCACGCCAGCGCCAGCGTCCTCAAGCGCATGAAGCGCGGCGGCAGCGCGCAGATCTTCCTCGATCTCATCGAGAAGACCCGCCGCATCGTTCCCGGCATCGTCATCCGCACCAGCTTCATCGTGGGCTTCCCCGGCGAAACCGAGGCCGACTACAAGGAACTCGAAGCCTTCATCACCGCCGCCAAGATCGACTGGCTCGGAGTCTTCACGTACTCCGACGAAGAGGGCGCAAAGGCCTTCGAACTAGCCGACGAACTCAAAGTCCCCAACCGCACCATCCAGGCCCGCCGCCGCAAACTGATGAAGCTCCAGCAGAAGATCAGCACCAAAGCCAAGGCCGAGTGGGTAGGCCGCGAGATCGACCTCCTCGTCGAGGGCGAATCCGAAGAGACCGAACTCCTCTGGGAGGGCCGCACCTCGCTCCACGCCCCCGAGATCGACGGCAAAGTCTTCATCAACGACTTCGGCCCCCACGAAACCCTCGTCCCCGGCACCTTCTACCGAGCCGAAATCACCGAGTCCCACGACTATGATGTTGTAGCCCGCATCATCGAATAATAAAAAATTCTAGGTGAGGTTTTATCCCATTTGTAGGAGTTGGCCGTACATGCGATTGTCACAACGGGATTGGGAAATCAAACTACACAATGCGATTTGTCGTGCAGAAAAAGCTGAACAACGAGCAGATGATTTGGAGCACACGATCAATCTGTTACTAAATGGCTCCTTCGACTTGTTCCATACTGGACTCACGATAAACGGTGCGGTTCACGAATTCTCGCTTGGGACTGTGCGAGATGTACCCGTTAAGCCGACTCTCGGCAATTTATTTCAGTCAGAACGTACCGAGAATCGTCGGATCATTTTGTGGAAGACAAAGTTTGAGCCCAAAGGCATTTTTGCAACCAGTTATTTAGAGAGCGATTTTAAAAAAGTCTCTAACGAATTTCCGTCAGAAGAAAAAGAACTTCCTCAGCTTGTTGAGACAGCGATTTTGTCGATTCCGGGTTGGCAATGACCACCAAGAAAGCCCTACGCTGCCCCACCTGCCGGGTGCCCCGTATCTCGATCTTGAGATACCGGGCACACAGCGAATGCAGGAACGCACTACCTCGCCCTGTCTACTTCCCCACCACCAGAATCGAAAACGAACCCGGTATCATCGGAGGCCGCGCTGGCCGCTCTCCCGGCGCAGTAGCAGGAGCCGGCCCAAATTCAGCCGCGATCAGATAAAGCTTGTTCGTCTTCGTATCCAGTGCCAACGTCTTGGCCCGAGGCATCGTCGTCAGCGTCTGTTCCACAGCGAAGCTTGTCGGACTATTCTCCTTCACGATCGTCAGCGTCCCATCTCCCTGCGAGCTGAACGCCTCCATCGTCGCCGGATTGAAGACCGCGCCATCCGTTCCTCCGCCAATCGGCAGCGTATCGATGATCTTCCCATCCGCTGCATTCAGAATCACCATCGTCTGCGGTTTGCGGCACGTAGCAAAAAGCAGGTTGTTCTTCACATCCATCGCCAGCCCGGCGCACGTCCCGCCCTTGCCGGCAAGGTCGTAGTTGCCCGTAACCTTCAGCGTCTTCGCATCCACCACTGCGATCTTGTCCTTGTCCTCAAGGTCGACATACACATGCCCCTTGCCATCCGACACCGCCTGCTCCGGCGCCCCGCCCAGGTCGATCGTCCCAACCACCGACCCGTCCTTCGCATCGATCACCGTCGCGTTCGGCGCCGCATGGCTGAACACATAAACTCGCCCATTGAACGGGTCCGCCATGATCCCATCCGGGCCACCCGCCACATCAATGGTCTTGATCGACTTCAGCGCCTTCGCATCCCACATCACCACCGGCTTGCTTGAACCGAACCCATGCCCCGACCGCTCATCGATCGCCGCCCCATGCGCACTCGCCGCAATCTCCCCCTCCGGCTTCAGCGTATCCAGATTGAACACCGCGATCTTCCCGTCCGTCCCGAGCCGCGGAATGTACAGCTTTCGCGCCGCCGAGTCCGCATAAACATAATCAAATCCGCCGTCGCCCCCAACCTTAGCCGTGCTCAAGACCTTGTACGGCCCGCTCTGAGCCACACCGTTGATCGGCAACATCGCCGCTACCATTACCATCATCATTGGAATCCGTCGCATCATCGTCTCCTCGAGCCCATCAACTCCTCACTATAAGTCAGCAATTATGAATTTAGGCTGAACGCCCCGCTGCAGAGCACGACGTAATCGCCCGCATCCTCGACTAACGCCCTGTCCAGTTGTGCTACCGATAGCGGTAAAGGCGCACTCTATAAATTTTTCCCTGGGCCAGATCGGTGGCATAAAGCCTCAGAGCCTGTCCCTGCGAGTTCTCGTCGCCATTGAGCCGTCTTCTCGGCACCCAGGCTCCATTCTCAAAAAACTCCTCGTCGATACTCTCGATGCCGACAATGGGTGGCCCAGGTTTGTCCGTCGAGAAAGTGATCTGCGCATCGCCGCTGCCGATAACCAGAAATTCGTTCGGGCCGGTTTGAAGGAACATCGCGCCAACTCGAGCTCCCGCGCCGGATGCGTTTCCTGCCCTGGTCATTGTGGCTGTGTAGTCTCCGATGGACACCCTCGCCGACCGCTGCGCCGCGTCTTCCATAAGTGCCGCGGTAAGACCGCCTGTTTGCTGCTTCTCAAGGATCATAGGCGCCAGCCTGGAAAGCACGTTATACACATGACCCATGGCTTCGTTGTCCGGGTGTTCTGCGGGATTGGTTATGCCTACCAGATCGAGCGGAGCGTTGCCTAGATCATCGACGCCAAATGGCGAGAATCCGATCGCCGAGAGATGCCCGAAGGCATAGAGCGCGTTGGCGGTACCCGCTGAGCCCCCTTGCGCCTCCGGGATGAAGAGCGGGTTGTCAGGACGCGCGTATCTGCCTGCCCACTGCGCAAATTCATTGAAGTAGATGTCGGGAGAAAGAAGGTCAAGAGACGGTGCGCCCGCATGCCATACGTCCATCGAATGCGGCAGCGGACCCCCGCTGTTGTACTGTCCCGGCTCGTAATTCGGGCGAATCAATGCGGCATTCGCGAACATGGGCAACGGATACTCCGCTTTGCCTGCTGCCGTTATGTGCTCGACGTATGTGGCGTAGTGCCAAGCCATGAAGAGATCATCCGTAAGGGAACCTTTGCCGAACACCTCCTGCCATGTCCCTGCCGTCTTCCCTCCCGCCGCCTCCCAGGCTGCACGAAACTCTGGGTTCAATGTCGTCCGGTGCTTTTCGAGGAAGCTCGTCAGGGCCGGCGGTACCGCAGCCGCAAAGGAAGCATTCGCGACAGGGGAATGGTCCCGCGATTCCGGGATCACGCCAACCTCATTTTCCACCTGCACCATAAAGACGGTGTGCCGTTCTCCATCCGCCTCGCGCAGATGCCGCATCAGTTTCGCAAAGGCGCGCGCGTCCGCATCTCGAACAGCAGTACTGAAAGGCGATAGCCGTTCTGTGCCTCGGCCATCACTGGTCTGAACGCGAGGAAACCTCTCTGTGTCGGTCTTCACCCACGCCGGCACATAGCTGGAGTATGTGTTCTTCCACGCGCCGAACCACAGAACTACGACCTTCAGATTATTCTCGCGGGCTCCTTCGAGCAGCCCATCCACAGACGTGAAATCGAATCGTCCCTCTTCAGGTTCAATCGTCTCCCATGCCACGGGCAACAACACTGTATTCATGTGCATGGCCGCAAGCCGCGGCCAAACGGGCTTCATATATTCGACACTGGAGGAACTGGAATTGTGCAGTTCTCCTCCGAGAATCAGAAAAGGCTTGCCATCGACAACAAGCTGCGTCGCACTCCCGCGTTTTTCGAGATGCGGTTGCCCTGCATACGAGTCACGAGCTTGTCCAAAAGCGGGTCCGCCAAAAGCTACCGAGACCAGAAGAGTTAGTACACCGAGCCTGTTCAATTTTTAGTTCCTATCCTTAGGATGTGCAGTCGAGTACTCACCGCACGCCCCTATTCAACATTCTCATATCGCATCAGCAAGTATAGGGGTGCAGGCACCTCACTCCTCATCCCAAAAATCCAAAGCAGACCGTACCAATTGACCAAGGAGATTAGCGGCTATAGAGTTTGGTTTGCCTTCGAACGGGCATCCAACCGGTCTTGAAAAGGGGAACGCAATAGATGGCAAGCGGTTCGCGCAGAGGATTTCTGAAGGCAGCTTCGGTCACGGTAGCAGGATTGGCAACATCAAATTGGATTCCGGCCTGGGCAGACGGTACAGGCGCCACTGGGTCAGTGCAGGTTTGGAGTACCTTCCGGGATCGACGGCACGCGCCGGGTGAGCCATTAGCCTGGAAGCCTGGAACCGTGATTGCACCCGATGCGATCATTCTCGATCCAACATCGACGCAACAGGAGATGCTGGGCTTCGGCGCTGCCTTCACAGACGCGGCCTGCTACATGCTGAACCAGCTTCACAGCGACGAACGCGCAGCCTTGATGCACGAACTTTTTGCTCCCGACGAGATGGCGATGAACGTCTGCCGAACCTGCATCGGTGCAAGTGACTACTCCAAATCCCTCTACAGCTTCGACGACAGCGAGCAGGATGATCCGGAGCTTACGAAGTTTTCAATCGATCACGACAAAGCCTACATCCTTCCCGCACTCAGAGAAGCACGCAAACTCAATCCCGATCTGTTCCTCTTCTCATCGCCGTGGAGCCCACCGGCATGGATGAAGTTCAACCGCTCCATGCTGGGTGGAACGATACGCAAGAGCAACCTTGAGCCCTATTCGCGATACTTCCAAAAATTCCTCGAAGCCTACAAAGCCGAAGGAGTGGAGATCAACGCGGTCACGGTCCAAAACGAAGTCGATACCACCGTGGATGGACGATATGCGGCCTGTCTCCTGGCCCAGGAAGATGAGATTTTGTTTGTAACCAAACATCTCGGGCCGTTGCTCCGCAAAACCGGTAGTCCAACGAAGATCTGGGTTTTGGATCACAACTTTACTTTGTGGGGACGCGCTATCGCTGAGTTAAGCGATCCGAAGGCCAGCGAGTTCATCGATGGCATTGCATGGCATGGATACGCGGGCGAGCCATCGGCAATGACACAGGTGCATAATGCGTTTCCTCAAAAACATGCCTACTTCACCGAGGGTGGACCTCAGCGCGAGCCCCACGTAGCTGGAACTTCCTTCCCCGATCCAATGACCGCCTGGTCGCGCTGGGCCGAGTGGGCCAACAACGTCGTCAGAAACTGGTCGCGATCAATCACGGTGTGGAACCTTGCACTCGATGAGAAGGGAACTCCCTACATCGGCGTTCATGAAGAAGGGGATATAGTGCCTGGAGCACCCACCACAGGCCGCGGATTCATCACCATCGACAGAACAACTCGCAAGGTGAGCCGCAGCGGACGCTTCTGGGCGATGGCGCACTACTCGAAACACGTGCGCCGCGGAGCGAAGGTCTTTCGCACGGATGGAGTTTCAGATAGCGCTGCGCAAGCTTCCACAAATCGTATCTCCCATGTTGGATTCCGTAATCCTAATGGGAGCTATATTGTAGTGCTCGCCAACCGCGGCCCGGAGAAGCAGGTTCAGCTCGTACTTGGCTCAAACTCCCTGATCTTCGATCTGCCGGCAGATTCCGTGCACACTTTGCAGTGGTCGTAGCGCCCTGAATCCCCGAGCCACCGAAACATCTACTTCAGGTACGCCTGATCGTCTAACTAGCAATCACGCCCGCAACGGACTTAAAATGATTAACGCCATGTCGAAAGCTCTGTTCTGCCCAACCTGCCGCAAAGTCGTTTTAGCTACCGACGAGGACTTCCCCTTCTGCTCTGACCGCTGCCGTCTGCTCGACCTCGGCAAGTGGGCCAGCGGCGACTACAAGATCTCCTCCCCTATCCAGGACCCCGATCTTCTCGAAGAGCTCGCCCGCTCCAAAGCCAACCGTCTGCCCAACTCAGGCGACGAAGACTGATCTTCACACCTCGGGCGTCAAAAAAGTCCGTCCCTCTGCACGGATAACCATATAAGAATGAATACTTTGCGAGAAAACCCCGCAAAAACACAGCTCTAACGAACCAAAGTACCAAGCTAACCTAAATAGAATGAATACTTTGACACATTTTGGTGGGAGGGCGGGGGTACCGAGGCTGTAGACTTTCAATCAAGCCCCGAGCAACCAATCATTCCCTAATGGCGAACTCCAAAGTCCAACTCCATCCTCCTGCCGAAAAGAAGACCATCTGGGCCTGGACACTCGGAACCGTCTTCGGCGCGGGTTTCCTCAAGCCCGGCCCCGGAACTTACGGCTCTATAGCTGCGCTGCTCCTCTGGTACGCAGCCGCGCACGTGCTCAATCCCTCGCCTCTGGCTCTCGCTATTGGCACAACGGTCGCCGCAGTTGCTGTCACCCTTATAGGCATTCCGGCCGCGACCATCGTAGCCCGCGAGTCCGGCCGCGAAGACCCCGGGCACGTCGTCATCGACGAAGCCGCCGGCCAACTCATCTCCCTCATTGCCATCCCAGCCGACTGGCGCCACGCAGCCCTTTCGCTGATTCTCTTCCGCGCCTTCGACATCCTCAAGCCACCCCCCATCCGCCAGCTCGAACGCCTTCCCGAAGGCACCGGCATCATGCTCGACGACGTAGCCGCCGGACTCTTCGCCCTGGCATGCGCCCAACTCGCACATCTCTTCTTCTAGCCGCGCCCCAGCAACTTATTGCATTTGCACTCCTCCCATGAGCGGTCTACGCTAAAACCCAGGCCATGACATCTCTTCGATCTCTCCTGAAACCCGACCCTTCGCACATCAGCACACCGCATCTGGACCGCGTCTCCCCAACGGCGGCTTTGCCCGGCGGCGAAGTCCAGCTCGAAGGAACCCACCTCGGCCCCTCCACCCGCATCCCCCACGCCACCATCGGCGACACCTTCGCCCCCATCACTCTCAGCCGCCCCTCCCGCGCCGTCGTCAAAATTCCCGAGGGTTCCATTACGGGCGATATCGTAGTGCATCACAACGGCCTGGCCAGCAATCCCCTTCACCTTCGGATAGCCGTGCCGATGGCCGAAAACCTTCACCCTGTAGCCAACCCCGCGGTCGACGCGGACGGCAACGTCTTCGCCACGCTCTCCGGCTCCCGCGGTCAGGCTACCCCCGTCTCCATCTTCAAAATTCAGCGTGACTTCCAGATCACGCCCTTCGTACGCGACCTTATGAACCCAACCGGCCTCGCCTTCGGCCCGGACGGCTACCTCTACGCAAGCTCTCGGGCCGAGGGTACCGTCTACCGCATCTCGCCCGAAGGAGCCATCTCCACCTACGCCGAAGGCATGGGCATCGCCACAGGTATCGCCTTCGACCGGGACGGCAATCTCTTCGTCGGCGACCGCTCGGGAACTATCTTCAAGATTGCACGCGCCAGCGCAAGCGGCGCAAGCGGCGAGATATTCGTCTACGCCACCCTCGAGCCTTCCATCGCCGCCTACCACCTTGCCTTCAACGACTCCGGTACCCTCTTCGTCACAGGCCCCACAACATCTTCCAACCAGGCCATCCACGCCATCGATCACGACGGCAACACCACCGTTTTTTACCAGGGACTGGGTCGAGCGCAGGGCATGGCCTTCGACGTGGACGACAACCTATACGTCGCCGCCAGTCTCCATGGACAGCGCGGCATCATCCGTATCACTCCGCAGGGCGAACCAACCCTGGCAGTGTCGGGCCACAACCTCGTAGGTCTGGCTTTCCTCGAAGACGGATGCGCCGCTCTCGCTACTCGCGATGCGCTCTACCACGTTGATCTGGCCATCCAGGGCCGCGCGTTGATGTGGCGCTAAGGCTTTCCCCTGCTGGCCGGCAATACGACCACGGCGAACGCCATCACTGTCCCACCGGGAACATCTACGTTTCTGTTCTGCGACCGAAACCAGCCTGAATCCGCTCGGCCCATATCGCTGAAGAAATTCACCCCTGAAATTGCATTCTGCTGGCTGGATATTCCAGCTGGCAACTGTGGAGCTGTGCTGCCTGCTGGCCGTTTATCCTTTCGATCAGGCGCACCCGTTATCTCCGAGCCCTGATAGCCCTGTAACGGCGGCACCTGCGACATTCCGGCTCCCACACCCACCCCTGGCGTAGCACGATCTGCCGGCGCAGAGACGACTGTAGGATTCAGAACATTCGGCGCTTCCCCTATCCATAGGATCGTCGCCTTTACCCGGACCTCTTTTCCGTCCTTCATGCGTATCTTGTCGAAGGTAATACCGATCGCCGAATCGCCTCCTTCACTTGATGGCTGAACCTTATCGATATGCCCAAGCAAGCGGCTATGGCTATCGAGGTCCAACCCATCTGCGAGATGCATCTTTGCCTCCGGGCTGGCTTCGACAACGTCACCTTCTTTGGCCTTCTTCGCATTCAGACCTTTCTCGAGCCGTGCGCGAACGCCGAGGATCCGGTTGGCATTCGTCGCTTGTGAACCAGCACTTTCAGTCGGATTGGTCGTCATCTGGGCATTAACCCCCACGGAATAGGCCAGAAGAATCGAAAACAGATTGCTGCTATCGCTCTACTATTCCAACGCATCGTTTTGTCACCATAATCAACCACTCATACTACCGCGAGTTATCAAAGCCACTAGTATGGATTAAGAACCAGATTAGAAGAAGGTCAGAATCCTTATAAAAATCCATGATCGCTGAAATCATTGCTGTCGGCTCCGAGATGCTGACTCCCTTCCGCCAGGACACCAACTCTCTCTACCTCACAGCTGGTCTCAACGATCTCGGCGTCTCTGTGGCCTTCAAGACGATCATCGGCGACAGCATCGCGGATCTCACCGGTGCTGCACGAATTGCCATCTCCCGAGCGGACGTCGTCATCTTCTCCGGTGGCCTTGGCCCTACCGAGGATGATATGACCCGCGAGGCCGTAGCCGCCGCGCTCAACCTCGAACTACATCGCGACAACGCCATCATCACAGATCTCTACAAACGCTACGCCGCACGCAAGATCGTCATGCCACCCAATAATGCCAAGCAGGCCGACATCCTTGACGGTGCGACCATGCTTGCTAACGCCAATGGCAGCGCTCCCGGCCAATACCTCGATACCGTCGTTGACGGCCATCGCAAGGTCATCATCCTGCTTCCCGGACCGCCCAACGAGCTTAGGCCGCTCTTTGATCTCCAGTGCAAGCCCCGTCTTGCTGCTTCTCTGCCGCCACGTTATCTCGCAAAACGAATGCTCCGCATGGCGCTGATCCCGGAGTCGGTTGTCGACGCTCGCACTGCTCCCATTTACCAGCAGTTCACCGATATCGACACGACCATCCTCGCTGGCTCCGGTGAGATCCAGTTGCATTTCCTCTGCGCTAAACCGACTCTTGCAGAGGCACAGGCCCGCGTCGACGAGTTAGCGGAAAAAATAGAAGCCGAGATGGATGATGCCATCTTCTCCTCTCATGGCGAGTCGCTTGAAGAGGTTGTTCTCCTGCATCTCGGCATGCGCCACCTCGATCTCGCGGCTGCGGAGAGCTGCACCGGAGGTCTTCTCTCGGAACGACTCACTGCCATTCCCGGCAGCTCGCGCTACTTTCTCGGAGGAGCCGTCGTTTACAGCGACGCCCTTAAAACTACGTTCGCCGGCGTCCCAGCCGATCTTATCGCCGCTAAAGGCCCCGTCTCACCGGAGGTAGCTCGTTCTCTCGCCGAAGGTATCCGCGCCCGCACCGGAGCTTCTCTCGGCGTCTCGATCACCGGCATCGCCGGCCCGGGCCCCGGAGAACCCGGCCCCGACGCCAACAAGCCCATCGGCCTCGTCTACGTTGCATTGGCAAACGGCGAAGAGACACAAGTAAAAGAGTTGAATCTCTTCGGCGACCGCGACCGCATCCGTTACTGGGCCGCCCAGCACGCGCTGGAGCTAATTCGTCGCCATTTGCTCTAAGATTCTTTTCGGCCACAATGACGTTAGACCCGCGTCTCCCACATCAACGCTTGGTAAACTCATCCAGATAACTCCATGAACCCCTGGCTCATCTCCATCCCGCTGGCATACCTTTTGGGCTCAATCCCATTTGGCTATCTGCTTGTCAGAATCTTTCGCAAGCAGGACATTCGAGCCACTGGCAGCGGCAACATCGGTGCCACCAATGTTGCCCGCTCCGGAGCCAAGGGTCTCGGTATTGCTACGCTGCTGCTCGATCTTGGTAAGGCCTTCGTCGCTGTAAAGATTGCTCAGCATTTTACACCTGGAAATTATGACGTCGCCGTCGCTGCCGCAGTCGCGGCCATTCTTGGCCACGTCTTCCCCGTCTGGCTCGGTTTTCGCGGCGGCAAAGGGGTCGCAAGCGCTCTCGGAGTCTTCCTCGCACTTACCTGGCCAAGCGCGCTCGCCGTTCTGGGTGTCTTTCTGGTCGTCTTTCTCATCACTCGTTACGTCTCGCTGGCTTCTATCGTTGCGGCAGCCGTCTTTCCCCTGTTCGCCTTCTACTTTGTCCCTTTCAGAACACCCATCGTCATCACTGGCTTCCTGTTCATCCCTCTGCTCATCATCATCAAGCACCACCAGAACATTCGCCGCCTTCTCTCGGGCACAGAAAGCCGCTTCGGCTCCAGGAAGGTGCCAGCTTGAGCCGCGTCGCTGTACTAGGCGCAGGAGCATGGGGAACTGCTCTGGCTATCTCGCTAGCCCGTCGTGGCGGCCATGAGGTTGTCCTTTGGGCCCACTCCGCCGACCATGCGGACCAGCTCGCGGAAGCAGGCGAAAATCTCCGGTATCTCCCCGGCTTCGCTCTATCACGTGATATTCACGTCACGTCCGACCTGCCCGGCGCCATCTTCGAGGCAGACATCCTGCTCTCCGTCACGCCTTCGCAGCATCTGCGCGGCGTCATCTCCAACATCGCCCCCATCCTGACCCCGAACCAGATCATCGTCTCGGCCAGCAAGGGCATCGAAGAGACCAGCTTTCTACGCATGTCGCAGGTGGTCGCCTCCATCACCGGCAATCCTTTCGCCGTTCTCTCAGGCCCGTCGTTCGCACAGGAACTCGCCGCTGGTGCCCCTACCGCTGTCGTCGCAGCATCCGTCGACCCCAATGTCGCCCAGGCGATCCAGCGCGATTTTTCTTCCGCTTCCCTGCGCCTCTACACCAACGATGACGTCACCGGCGTCGAACTCGGCGGCGCGCTAAAGAACGTGATTGCACTGGCCTCCGGCGTAGTCCATGGCCTCAATCTCGGCCACAACTCCTCCGCGGCACTCATCACGCGTGGCATCGCTGAGATCACTCGCCTCGCCGTAGCCTGCGGCGGCCGACGTCAGACCCTCGCCGGTCTATCCGGCATCGGCGACCTCGTCCTTACCTGTACCGGCGCCCTCTCGCGCAACCGTACCGTCGGCGTCGAGTTGGGCAAAGGCCGCCAGCTTCCTGACATTCTCGCCGGTCTCAACGGCAAAGTAGCCGAAGGAGTGCGGAGCACCGCCGCCGCGCTTGGCCTCGCTGCGCGTTACGGTGTCGAGATGCCCATCACAGAACAGATGGACGCAATCCTTCACCACAACAAGAGCCCCAAAGATGCCATCCGCGATCTCATGTCCCGCCCCGGCCGCGACGAATAAGTGGATCTTCCGTTTCGCCTAAAATGACCGGCAAAGTGGCCAGCCCAGCCTATCCGCTAAACTAGAAGAGCATGGTTTTCTCCCTCTTCGGCAAACGCGACAAATCCGAGCAGCAACCCGACACGCCCTCCGCTCCAGAACCGCAGGAGCAGAAACGCGGCTTCTTCGACCGAATGAAGCAAGCGGTCACTCGCACTCGCGAGTCCTTGTCCGAGTCGATCAGCTCCGTAGTCGCACTGACCCGAGAGGTCGACGAAGCCTCTCTCACCAGCCTCGAGCCCATACTGCTCGCCGCCGATATCGGCAGCGCAACTACCGCCATCATCATGGAGAACCTGCGTCAGTGTGCTCTCCGTACAGGCATCAGCAGCGGAGCAGAGCTGCAGCAACTCCTCAAGCAGGAGCTCAAGCAGATCCTCGACAGCGTAGCCCGCCCGATTCAACATCCAACAACGCCGCCAGAGGTCATCATGATGGTAGGCGTCAACGGCACCGGCAAAACTACCACTACTGGCAAACTAGCCGCCTTCTACCGCAACCAGGGTAACAGCGTCCTGCTCTGCGCCGCCGATACCTTCCGCGCTGCAGCCATTGAGCAGCTTGAAGTCTGGGCGCAGCGCTCCGATGTTCCTGTCATCAAGACCAAGCAGGGCGGCGACCCATCGGCCGCTCTCTACGATGCCTGCACCGCAGCTAAGGCCCGCAACATCGACGTTCTCATCGCCGACACAGCAGGCCGCCTTCATACCAAGACCGATCTGATGAAGGAACTCGACAAGATGCGCCGCACCGCCGAAAAGCTCATCCCCGGCGCGCCGCATCAGACCTTCCTCGTCATGGACGCAACGACGGGCCAGAACGGACTCCAGCAAGCACGCCTATTCACTGAAGCGGCTCGCGTCACCGGTATCGTATTGACGAAGCTCGATGGAACGGCGAAGGGCGGCATCGTTCTTGCTATCGCTACCGAGTTGAAGCTCCCCGTCATCTACGCAGGCGTAGGCGAAAAGATCGAAGACATCATTCCTTTCGACAGCACTGCGTTCATCGATTCACTTCTTGATTAGCCATATAGCGGTTATCTCAAAATCCCCTATTCAAAGCATTTAGCCCCCTGACTAGCCTCGCTTCCGCGTGATAGTCTTGGTGCGCTCGCAAAACAGATTTTTTGCATGCAGAATCTCGCCGATGCACCATTTGCGACGGAGGAACCGTTTGATCCAACAGCCGTTCAAAAGAAATCAAAGACTTTCGGGTGTTCTTAGTCTTCTTGCACTAGGATTCGCTACAGCGCTTGCACAACAGCCTCAATACCCATTCAAAGACCCTTCCCTTCCCGCCGAAAAGAGAATCGACAATCTTCTCTCGCAGATGACGCTCGAAGAAAAGATCAACTGCCTCGGAACGCAGACCGGTGTGCCTCGCCTCGGCATTCCCAACTTCGGCAGCTCTGAAGGAATTCACGGTGTCGTCCAGCGCGGCGGCGGAAAGCTCGAGCGTTTCCCAATCACAACAACTCAGTTTCCCCAGCCTCCGGGTATGGGAGCGTCGTGGGATCCTGATCTCGTGCGACAGGCAGCCGGTGTAGAAGGCTACGAAGCACGCTTCATCACGCAGACGCCAAAATATGATCGCCAGATCCTGATGCTCTGGGGTCCGCAGGCTGATCTTGCACGCGATCCGCGCTGGGGCCGCAGCGAAGAAGTGTACGGCGAAGATGCCTTCTTCAACGGAACGATGGTCACAGCCTTTACCAAAGGGCTGCAGGGCGACGATCCGAAGTACTGGCAATCAGCCGCGTTACTCAAGCACTTCCTCGCCAACAGCAACGAAAACTTCCGCACCAGCTCGTCCTCAGACTTCGATCAGCGCCTCTTCTGGGAGTACTACTCGGTTCCCTTTCGCATGGGCTTCCTCGATGGCGGAGCCAGGGGAGTCATGGCCTCCTACAACGCCTGGAACGGCACGCCCATGGCCATCAATCCTATCCTTAGGAGCATTGTCCAGAAACAGTGGGGCGTCGACGTACTCTCGAGCGACGGTGGTGCCGTAAAACTGCTTGTCACCTCGCACAAGCGCTTCGCGAACCAGCAGGAGGCCGTGGTCGCTTGCCTCAAGGCTGGCATCAACCAATTCCTCGACAACTACAAGGACGAGACCAAAGCAGCCATAAAAGATGGTTCTATAACGGAACGCGAGATCGACGAGCTGTTGCGCCCGAAGTTTAGAGTCACGCTACGTCTTGGCTTGCTCGATCCGCCAGAGATGGTCCCGTTCTCGCAGATCAAAGATTCGCCTGAGCCATGGGGCACTGAGAAGCACAAGGCTATCTCTGAAAAAATGGCGCTAGAGTCTGTCGTACTGCTGAAGAACACAAATTCATTCCTGCCTCTGAAGAAGGATTCAATCAAATCCATCGCCGTCATCGGCCCGCTCGCTGACTCGATTCACTGGGACTGGTACGGCGGCACGCCTCCGCACGCAATCACGCCTCTGCAGGGAATCAAGAATGCCGTCGGATCCAACGTTACAGTGAAGTACGCAGCCGATGAGATCGGGAACGCCGCAATCAAAGCGGCTCAATCCTCCGACGTGGCCGTCGTTGTCGTAGGCAATGATCCTACGTGCGGCCCGGATATGCCGCACGATTGGCACAACACAGCCTACGATGGTGGCGGCACGTTGCCCTGCACTGTACCCAGCGACGGACGCGAAGGCCGCGACCGCGAGAGCATCACGCTGGCGCAGGAACAGCTCGTCAAGCAGGTATATGCGGTCAATCCCAAGACCGTGGTGATGTTGATCTCGAGCTTCCCGTTTGCGATCAACTGGTCGCAAGCCAATGTCCCCGCGATCCTTCAAATGGCCCATTCATCACAGGACGAAGGCACCGCGCTCGCCAAAGTTCTCTTCGGCGACTACAACCCCGCTGGCCGTCTCACAACGACCTGGCCCAAGTCGCTCGATCAGCTGCCGCCGATGATGGACTACGACATCCGCAACGGACGCACCTACATGTACTTCAAGGGAGAGCCACTCTATCCCTTCGGGTTCGGTCTCAGCTATACAACCTTCAGCTACGCCAATCTCAAGACAAGCTCGAAGGAGCTGGCGAACGATGGAACCATCACTGTAAGCGTCGATGTCACGAACACCGGCAGCCAGACCGGCGATGAAGTCGTGCAACTCTACGTGAAGCATCCAAAGTCGAAGGTGGAACGCCCGGCAAAAGAGCTCAAGGGCTTCCAGCGCATCACACTCGCGCCTCACGAAACCAAGACCGTGCAGATTCCGCTCAAAGCCTCGACTCTGGCTTACTGGGATGACAAGCAAGCACGTCTCAAAGTCGAAGCCGAACCACTGAGCCTAATGATCGGAACTTCCTCCACGGACATCAAGCTGACCACCGAGGTGCGCGTCCAATAAATCCATCGCGAACTACAGTACCCAAACGCCTCGGAGCCATCCGGGGCGTTTTCCTTTTTCATCCTCGTTTGGAGGCGCAAACCAAAAACCAGCTATCCTCAACATGATGCCGTCGCACCTTCAGGACGAGATTTTTATGCAGCATGCACTTCGGCTCGCCGCGGACACTGCAGCCCTTGCATCGCCAAATCCTCAGGTTGGTTGCGTCCTCGTCCGCGACGACAAAATCTTCGCTGAAGGCGCCCACATCTACGACCAGCGCGACCACGCCGAGATCGTAGCCCTGAAACAAGCGGCGGAACGCGGCCTCTCCACCAAAGGCGCCACCGCCTACGTCACCCTCGAACCCTGCAGTCACCATGGCCGCACCGGTCCCTGCGCTGACGCTCTTATGGCAGCCGGAATCGCACGCTGCGTCGTCGCTACCGTCGATCCCAATCCGTTGGTAAGCGGCAAAGGCATCGCCAAACTCCAGGCAGCATGCATCGAAGTCACGACAGGCATCCTGCAACAACAAGCCCGCAATCTCAACGAAGCCTTCGCCCACTTCATCCGCACCCGCAGTCCCTTTGTCACACTCAAAGCTGCGTTATCGGTCGACGGCAAGCTGGCCCCGCCGCCCGCACACCGCTTCCCCAACCAGCCCCACTGGCTCACCGGCCCTACCGCACGCGCCGAAGTCCACCTGCTTCGCCACACCTCCGACGCCGTCCTCACCGGCATCGGCACAGTCCTCGCCGACAACCCTCTCCTCACCGATCGAAGCGACGCCGCCCTGTCACGGCGCCGTCCTCTGCTCCGCGTTGTCCTCGATACCCACCTCCGCACTCCGCTCACCTCGCAGCTCGTCCTCTCTGCCCAGGACGATCTACTCATCCTCTGCGGAACCACCGCACCCGAGGAAAAGCTCGCTGCCCTCCAGACCCACGGCGCCGAAGTCCAAGCCATCCCCGATCACGCCGGCCGCCTCAGTCTCCCCGCCATTCTTGCCACTCTCGCCGAACGCAACATCCTCAGCCTCCTGCTTGAATGCGGTTCCCATCTCAACGGCTCCTTTCTCCGCCAGAACCTCGTCGACAAAGCTGTCCTCATCTACGCCAAAACTGAGTTGGGCGATCAGGCCATCCCCTTCGCGCAAGGCATCCCCTCGCCCTACGTTTTCGAACATACCCTCCATCGCATCACCCGCACCACCCTCGGGCCCGACGCCTTCGTCACTGGCTACCTCCACGACCCTTGGCCCCAACCATAATCCCCTACCCCCTACCCCCTACTCCCTACTCCCTATTCCCTATAACCTGTATCTATGTTCACCGGCCTCATCGAAACCACCGGAACCCTCCTGACCGTCACTCCCACTGCTGGAGCCACGCGCATCACGATTGCCGCGCCTTCACCTCTGCTCAGCAGGCTCAACACCGGCGATAGCATCTCCGTCAGCGGAGTCTGCCTCACCGCACTCAACATCGAACCTAACGCCTTTCCTCCACGCTTCTCCGCCGATCTCGCCGCCGAGACCATCGCCCGCACCACGCTCTCCCGTCTCCATCCCGAGTCCGTCGTCAACCTCGAGCTCCCCACGCCAGCCGGCTCTCCCCTCGGCGGCCACGTCGTCCAGGGCCACGTCGACGGCACCGGAACCTTCCTCGCGCTCGAACCCATCACGCCCGAATCTCCCACCTCCACCGACTGGCATCTTCGCCTCGCCATTCCCGACGCGCTCACCCGCTACGTCGTCGAAAAAGGCTCCATCACCATCGAAGGCATCAGTCTCACCGTAGCCTCCATCTTCGGTAACGAGGTCACCATCGCCATCATCCCCCACACGTACGCAACCACAAGCCTCCACACCCTCTCTTCCGGCACACCCATCAACATCGAGGTCGATGTCCTCAGCAAGTACGCCGAGCGCCAAAACACAAGCGCCTCCGCCGAATTCATCCTCACCGAGCAGTACCTCATCGCCAACGGCTATTGAAACCGCAGCAACGAAAGGGACTCCCATGAACAAGACCGCAAATCTACTCATGCTCGTCGGAGACTACGTCGAAGACTACGAAGTCATGGTGCCCTTTCAGGCCCTCCAGATGGTAGGCCACGTCGTCCACGCCGTCTGCCCGGACAAGAAAGCCGGCCAGTACGTCCGCACCGCCATCCACGACTTCGAAGGCGACCAGACCTACTCCGAAAAGCGCGGCCACAACTTCGTCCTCAACGCCACCTTCTCCGAGATCCGCAACCTCGATGATTACAGCGGCCTTGTCATCCCCGGAGGCCGTGCGCCCGAGTACCTGCGCCTCAACCCGCGCGTCCTCGAGATCATCCGCCACTTCTCCAAAGCCGATAAACCCATCGCCGCCATCTGCCACGGCCCCCAGCTTCTGGCCGCTGCCCGAGTCATCACCGGCAAGCGCGTCAACGCCTATCCTGCCTGCGCACCCGAGGTCGAGCTGGCCGGCGCCACCTTCATCTCCCTCGACGTCACCGACGCCATCGCCGACGGCAACCTGGTCACTGCTCCCGCCTGGCCCGCTCATCCCGCCTGGCTCGCTAAGTTCCTCGAAGTATTGAGCCAACACCTCAACAAATAAATCCGCCTGTTCTGCTGAATCCTTTCTTAATCGCCCTCATCTATTCGACAGTTGTAAAACTATCAAACAAATTTTAAGACCGTGAGGGGTACCAGATCATGAGCAAGCTAAAAGGAAAAGTAGCCGTAGTCACAGGCGCATCCAAAGGCATCGGTGCAGATATCGCCAAAGGTCTTGCGAACGAAGGCGCAGCCGTTGTCGTCAACTACGCCTCCAGCAAAGAAGGCGCGGACAAGGTAGTCGCCGAGATCACCAAGTCCGGCGGCAAGGCCATCGCCGTTCAGGGCGACGTCGCCAAAGAAGCCGACGTGACCCGCCTCTTCAGCGAGACCCAAAAGGCCTTCGGCAAACTCGACGTCCTCGTCAACAACGCCGGCGTCTACAAGTTCGCCCCCATCGAGGAGTTTACCGAGGAAGACTTCCGCTTCCACTTCAAAACCAACGTCCTCGGCCTTCTTCTCGCCACCCGCGAGGCCGTCAAGCTCTTCAACGGTAGCGGAGGCAGCATCATCAACATCGGTTCAGCGGCAACCTCCGTCAATGTGCCCACAGCATCCGTCTATACCGCCACCAAGGGTGCGGTCGACTCCATCACCAGCGTGCTCGCAAAAGAGCTCGGGCCGAAGAAGGTCCGCGTCAACTCCATCAACCCGGGCATGGTCGAGACCGAGGGCGTCCAGTCGATGGGAATCCTCGGTACGGACTTCCAGAAAGGCTTCGAGGCCCAGACTCCGCTCGGCCGTATCGCCCAGCCCAACGACATCACCCCAATCGCCGTCTTCCTTGCCTCCGACGACTCCGGATGGCTCACCGGCGAGCACGTCGTCGCCTCCGGTGGCCTTCGCTAAAGGGTATTAACCTCAACCACCTAAAAGAAGAGCGCAGGCCGACGGTCTGCGCCCTTTTCCAATGATAGACGCCTCACATTTAGCGTGGTCGCGAAGCGCTCCACAATGCCAATGCCTCTTCGGCTATCACGTCGGGCATCTCTTCTGGAAAGAATAGATTTGCGTCCTCAACCCGCCTCACTCCGCGCGAACCCACTAAAGTACGATCCAAATACTCGGCCCATTGCACGCCGAAGAGCCTGTCCTTCATCCCCCATACCATTCGCGCTGGTCCTTTCCATTGACGCAGTTCCTCGCGAATAGCGACCAATGGATTCGTTCCCATTGAAACCGCATACTGCTGCATCTGCACCCTGGTAAGCGGGTTCTCGACAAACGGGCGGAAATAGGTCTCGATCGTTTCATCCGTAAGCCTCTCGGGATACGTGTATGCCAGACCACCCATGCCCTTTGGCGATCGCGCGAGCTCCTTGTCATTCAACTGTGGAACGATGAACTTGTCCACGAGAATGCCCGCCTTCGCCAGATTGATCAGCGGCTCGAACTGCGGCGGAGGACTGTTTTCATCCACGTCACAGTTCGTTAGCAGGAGCGTCCGAACTCGCTTGGGATACTTCGCCACGAAGAGTTGCGATACTAGACCTCCGCTGTCGTTTGCAACCAAATCCACCGCGTCGATCCCTAGCGAATCCAGCAGCATCGCCAGCATATCCGCCTGCGTCACAGGCGAGATCGTTTGCTCCTCCGGAGTCTCGGTATAACCCATACCCATCACATCCGGTGCAATGCATCTCCGATGCGCCTGAAGGCGATCAAGCGCCCCACGCCATTGAAATCCATTCAATGGGTATCCATGAACGAACAGTGCAACGGGGCCGCGCCCTCGTTCAACATAGGCCACGCGACTCATAGATAGATCGGCAAACTTTCGCGACGCGTGGAAGCTCTTCGCGTCGATCGGCTTCACGTCAGCTTTTGAGCTCGCCAGCGTTCCTGGAAGAAGTGCTGTCCTGCCTGCGACTGCGGTAGAACCATATAGAAAATCTCTTCGTGTCATTCCTCATCTCCTGAACCACGTCTCGATTGTCGTGATTTCGAACACATGAGGCGCGCACGTTTGGACAGAGACGAGCACGTTTGGATGAAATAAAACAGCGATTTTTTATTTCGGCTCGATGGAGGGAACTTCAGCGAACAATTGCTTCATCGCACGTGGTGAAAGCCCTGAAGATCTGCGAAGATGACGAGCCAGATGGCTCTGGTGTGAAAAGCCTGTCTCCGATGCGATTTCTGCAATGGAGAGAGTGCCGACCATCAGCAGGTCTTTCGCGCGATCGAGTCGGCGTTGGATGACATATTGGTGGAGAGGAACACCGGCTGATTCACGAAAGAGAGCTTTGAAGTGCGAGGAACTAATGCCAGTCGCCGACGCAAGTTGCGATAGCGACAGATCTTCTGCGAGATGCTCTTCGATATAGTTGAGCGCCTGCTTGAACCTCCGTCCTCCCAGACCACCGCTTCGTTCTGGCGGTCTTTGCGCGAGAGAGCTGTGCGATGAAATCAGGCGCGATGCAACCGACACAGCCAGACTATCTACGTAGAGATGACCAGACGGATAGTTAGACTCCATCTCAGTCTTCAATGCCCAGCAGATATTTTCCAGCTGCATGTCGCGTATCTGGAAACGATTTCGAATCTCCATGCGGCGCGAATCGAAACCATACTCTTCTGCAACAGTGTTCAGCAACGAAGGCGGGAGACTCAAAATCAGTACCGTATCGTTCTGGTCGTGCATCTCCCAGCGTGCAGGCGTCAGCGCAGGAATGATGTCGATATCTCCATGCACAGCAGAACCGCTGTGACTCTCTCCACCTCTCCGACAGGAGACTCTGGCGGACGGACCCACGTGAATGGCGACGAGTACGCTCTGCATTTCAGGAGCGGTTAGAACTCCAGCAGGATCTGACCGAAGCTGCAGGGCAACACCATCGCCCGTCTGGCCATAAACAATGCTCTGCGGCAGTCCTGTCGCGTTGGTCACGGCTCTCAAGGAAGCTCTTGATGAACTCATGGTTACCCCTACAGAAGAGAAGATGGGTTTTTAGACTCAAATACCGTACAAGTGTATTCAAAATGTGACGATTCTCCTCACGAGAAAAAACGCCGCTCCGAGTTGGAGCGGCGTCTCGCAAAAAGCATCGATACGTTAGATCGAGCTCATGTTGTGTAGAAACTCCTGATTATTCCGAGTCTTCGCCAGTTTGTCCGTAAGAAGCTCCATCGCTTCAACGGGCGACAGCGGATTCAGCACCTTGCGCAGAATCCAGGTCCGCTGCAGGTCTTCCTTCGGAATCAGCAGTTCTTCCTTACGCGTACCAGAGCGCTGAATGTCGATCGCCGGGAACACGCGCTTATCGACCAGCTTGCGATCCAGGATGACTTCCATGTTACCCGTGCCCTTGAACTCTTCGAAGATGACCTCGTCCATGCGCGAACCCGTATCAACGAGAGCTGTTGCAATGATCGTTAGCGAACCACCCTCTTCAATATTTCGGGCAGCGCCAAAGAACCGCTTCGGCCTCTGCAGCGCATTCGAATCCACACCGCCTGAGAGCACCTTGCCCGACGGCGGAACAATCGTGTTGTAAGCACGTGCGAGACGCGTAATCGAGTCCAGCAGAATCACTACATCGCGCTTGTGCTCGACCAGGCGCTTCGCCTTCTCGATCACCATCTCGGCAACCTGCACGTGACGTGCTGCCGGCTCGTCGAACGTAGACGAGATAACCTCGCCCTTCACCGACCGCTGCATGTCCGTCACTTCTTCCGGACGCTCGTCGATCAGCAGAACGATCAGCACGATCTCAGGATGGTTCGACGTAATGCTGTTGGCAATCGACTGCAGCAGCATCGTCTTGCCGGTGCGCGGCGGAGCCACAATCAACCCGCGCTGTCCCTTGCCCACCGGAGTCAGCAGATCCATCACGCGGCCGGAGATGTGCTCCCGCACCGTCTCCATCTTCACGCGCTCCTGCGCATACAGAGGAGTCAGATTGTCGAACAGAATCTTGTTGCGCGTCTCTTCCGGAGACTCGAAGTTGATCGCCTCGATCTTCACGAGCGCGAAGTACTTCTCGCCCTCATGCGGAGGCCGCACGTTGCCGCTGATCGTGTCGCCCGTCTTCAGGTCGAACTTGCGGATCTGCGAAGGCGAAACGTAGATGTCATCAGGGCCGGGCAGGTAGTTGTAATCGGGCGAACGCAGGAAGCCGTAACCATCCGGCAATATTTCAAGCACGCCTTCTGCGAAGATGTGCCCTTCTTTTTCGCTCTGCGCCTGCAGAATCTTGAAGATCAGATCCTGCTTCCGCAAACCGCTGGTGCCGGCAATATCAAGGCCACGCGCGAGCTTACCTAGCTCCGCAATATTGTGCTCTTTTAGTTCAGAGATCGTCATGTTTTACCTGGAATTTTGAATTGTAAGGAGGGATTGTTTGGAACTGCGGCGGGATCTGCTTGACGAGGGGGTCGTGCGGAAGGCCAAATGTAAGGAAATTGTACTGCGGATGGGGTTATAAAGCAGGTAAAGGGTTAAGGGTGGAAGAAAAGCCGCGCGTTAAGCTGCGCGGCGTTCCTGCAATTGTACCTTCTCTACGACAGCTTCAGCACCGTCCATCGGAATCGTGTCTTTGAAGCGGTCCAGAACATCATTCGTAGTGTCCTGCAAACGGGTGTTGGGCTTGTGCAGTTTACGGGTAGCCTTCGACGCCAACTGGCAGAGCTCATAGCGGTTCGTGACGTGTGTGAGGGCTCCAAAAATAAGATCTGAGCGCATAGTGTTTCTCCTTTTTCAATTTCTCGAGGCCGAAGCGTCTCATAGCGCTCACTGCCTGAATAATTTGTTTCAACTCTCGACAGAACACCTATCTGTCTTCACTCAATCATTAGACGCAGAAGACCAGCAATAGGACTCTGAATCTAGTGCAAATATCTCAATCCAAACCACATCCGCAAATCACGCGGACAGAAACCTGCCTCTGCGGTCGATACTGCAACCACAGACTGTTATCTAAATTCTGCTCTCCCTAATCGTTCATACGGGGGCAACCCAGGCGTGAAACAGAAGAACACGGCACATCCGGCAATTCCAGATGCTTCCTGTCAACCACTCCTACTTGTCGTCGGGGGTCACTTACTGACCGGAGCAGCTTCGACAATTGAAAAAGTAAATGGTCTGAAGCTTCAGGTCAATACTTATTTTGGAAAGCTTGGGATAAAAGTATCCCAAAAACAGAATTTTTACATCTCATCAAAAACAATTCACTTACCCGTTAATTCTACCTCATCATGACCAGTAACTTCGATCCAAAGTTCGATACTGAATCGCCTCCGCAATATGCTTCACTGCAATATCCTGCTCCCCTCCCAGATCGGCAATCGTTCGCGCAACCTTCAATATTCGGTCATGTGCTCTTGCGCTCAACCCCTGCTGTTGCATCGCCCGTTCTAGCAATCGCTCCGCATCCGAGGAAAGCTCACAATACGTCCGTATCTGCTGCGTGCTCATCTGCGAGTTCGCAAAGATCTGCCGCGAAGCCGCCTTCGACGACCCTTTCGTCCGCTCCCCCGCCTGCCCAAACCGAGCACCCTGCCGTTCCCGCGCCGCCAATACCCTCGCCCGAATCTCTGCCGACCCTTCCGCCGCATTCCCGCCGCGAAGCTCCTTGTATTGCACCGCCGGAACCTCAATATGAATATCGATCCGGTCCAGCAGCGGGCCCGACACCTTCGAGACATATCTCTGAATCATCGGCGGCGTACACATACACTCCCGCGACTTATCGTTGAAGTATCCGCAAGGGCACGGATTCATCGCCGCCGCCAGCATGAACCTTGCGGGAAAGTTCAAACTCATCGCTGCCCGTGCAATCGTCACCGTCCCATCCTCCAGCGGCTGACGCAGCACCTCCAGAACATTCCGTGGAAACTCCGGCAACTCATCCAAAAACAGCAGCCCGTTATGCGCCAGCGAAACTTCGCCCGGCCTCGGTATCATCCCCCCGCCGATCAGCCCCGCATCCGAGATCGTATGGTGCGGCGACCGAAACGGCCGATGTGCCACCAGTCCCTGCTCTGCATCGAGAACACCCGCCACCGAGTGAATCTTCGTCGTCTCCAGCGCCTCTTCAAACCGCAGCGGAGCCAGAATCGACGGCAGACGCTTCGCCAGCATCGTCTTCCCCGAACCCGGCGGCCCGATCATCAAAATATTGTGGCCACCTGCGGCCGCAACCTCCAGCGCACGCTTCGCCACATGCTGTCCGCGCACGTCTTTGAAGTCGAACACAAAGTGCTGCATCTCGTTCAGCAGCTCTCCCGTCTCCACCTTCAAAGGCGCAGCCTTCACCGATCCAAACGAGAACGAGTTCAGCAGCTCCCGCACCTCCAGCAGCGACTTCACCGGATAGACATTCACTCCCTGCACCACGGCAGCCTCGCGCGCATTGCTCGCAGGAATAATCAGGTTCGGGATTCCCTTCGCCTTGGCCGCGACAGCGATCGGCAGCATTCCTTGCACTGCCCGCAGGCTTCCATCAAGCCCCAGCTCTCCCACCAGCAGAAAGTCGTCCAGCTCCTTGATGTGCAGCGCACCATAAGCGCCCAGTATCCCGATCGCAATCGGCAGATCGAACCCCGAACCCTCTTTCTTCAGGTCCGCCGGAGCAAGGTTGATCGTGATCCGCGTCGGCGGAATATCGAAGCCGGAGTTCTTAATCGCCGATCGCACTCGGTCGCGACTCTCCCGCACCGCCGCATCCGGCAATCCCACCGTGTTGAACTGTTCTTTATCTAACTTGATCCCGGAGAAGTCGACTTCAACATCAATAATGTGGGCGTCGATCCCATACACAGCAGCACTACGAGCCGAAAAGAGCATTATGAGCCTGGAGCAACCTTGAGGCAGAGAATTTCGCCGAGTATAGCACCCCGTTCTTTATTTCATCCGTCTCTTGGCAAACCGTAAGACGTAAAATCTCCACCGTATGGATTCGCGCGTCGAACTCTTCCGTCGCCTCGCGCTCCAGCTTCCAGGAGCCATCGAGAGTTCGCACATGAACCACACTGACTTCCGTCTCAACGACCGTATCTTCGCAACCCTCTCAGCACAGGAAAAAGGTTACGGCGTCCTCAAACTCACTATCGAACAACAGCAAGCCTTCATCGCCGAAATGCCCACGGCCTTCCAACCTGTACAGGGCGGATGGGGTCGCATGGGCATGACATTCATCGATCTCAAAGCAGACAAAGCCACCATCGAAGGCGCACTCACCACCGCCTATAACAACGTCAAGGCGAAACAAGCCGACAAGAAGATCAAACGCAGCGCCACCAACAAACCCGCTCGCCCACGCCTACAATAAACACCGTGAACACCAGTCTCTTCGAGCTCTTCAAGATCGGCATCGGCCCCTCCAGTTCTCACACCGTCGGCCCCATGCGAGCCGCTCTGCGCTACGTCCAATCACTCGACGCCGCAAATCTCCTCAATCGCACCACCAGCATCATCGTCGATCTCTACGGCTCGCTCGCCCTCACCGGCATAGGCCATGGCACCGACCGCGCCATCCTTCTCGGCCTCCTGGGCGAAGCTCCCGACACCATCGACCCCGCACAAGTCGAAGAAAAACTCGACGCAATCCGCGCCTCAGGCCCCCTCAACCTCCTCGGGCGCAAAACCATTCCCTTCGTCGAGTCACAGCATCTTCTCTTCCATCGCGACCAGATGTACCCCACCCCCGGCATCGTCTCGCACCCCAACGGCATGCGCTTCACTGCCTTCGACAGTAACAACGTCGTCCTCACAGAAGAGATCTTCTACTCTATCGGCGGAGGCTTCATCGTCTCCGAAGCCGAGCGCACTGCCGAAAGCAAAACCAGCAGCCGCACCGTCCCCTATCCCTTCCGCAGCGCCGCCGACCTCCTCGCCACCGCGCAGCAACATAACCTCACCATCGCACAACTCGTCCTCAACAACGAAGTAGCACTCCTCAACGATCCCACCATCTCAATCAACCGCCCAACGCCCGCGTCGCACGCCGACACCCCCGAAGGAAAAATCAAGGCGAGCATCCTAACCCTCTGGCGCACCATGCAGTCCTGCACTCAACGAGGCATCGAGATCGAAGGCATCCTCCCCGGAGGCCTCAACGTCCGCCGCCGCGCCCCACGTCTCGCTCGCCGCCTCGAAACCGAAGGCTCAAAAGACCCCCTCGCCCCCATGGACTGGGTCACGGTCTACGCCATGGCCGTCAACGAAGAAAACGCCGCCGGAGGCCGAGTCGTCACCGCCCCCACCAACGGAGCCGCCGGAGTCATCCCCGCCATCGCCCATTACTACATGCGCTTCATCGAAGGATCCGAAGCAGAAAAAGAAGCTGGCCTCATTCGTTACTTCCTCACCGCTGCAGCCATCGGTATCCTCTACAAAGAGAACGCCAGCATCTCCGGAGCCGAGGTCGGCTGCCAGGGCGAAGTAGGCGTAGCCTGCAGCATGGCCGCCGGAGGTCTCGTCGCCGCGCTCAACGGCACTAACGCCCAGGTCGAACACGCCGCCGAGATCGCCATGGAGCACAACCTCGGCATGACCTGCGACCCCATCGGCGGCCTCGTCCAAATTCCCTGCATCGAGCGCAACGCCATGGGAGCAGTCAAAGCCATCAACGCCGCCCGCATGGCCATGCACGAGACCGGCGACCACAAACTCTCCCTAGACCAGATCATCGCAACCATGTACCAAACCGGCCTCGACATGCAATCCCGCTACAAAGAAACTTCGCTCGCTGGCCTAGCCCTCAACATCATTGAATGTTAGAAAGATTGCATGACGTCATTGACTCTCGAAGAGTACAAGGCATACCTCAAAACTGATCGTAGCTTCTGGGGCATCGATTGGGACGATACCAGCTCTTCATGCCCATACTTCACGCATCCTCAAGCGAAATGCACAGACATCCCTTTTCCGAACAAAGCAAGCGACTTCGCTCACCTTGCGGTCAATTTGCCAATGCTTACCGAAATGGACCGCGTTGAATGGGGAGGAGGAACACTGATCTTCACAGATTGGGGTATCTGGTCGCAGCAAGCTAACCTTGCTGGCTACCAGATGGTTGAACGGATTAGATCAACCTTCGGAGAGCTTCGTCCCTTTCATGTGGCAACGGTCAATCGCTTCCGCCAAGATGAACATCTCCTACTGACAAACTTCATACTTGCAGCGCTAGTTTACGGATGGGATGCATACATTATGTTCCCAACTACGAAGGTTGTTTCGTTCATATTAGTCAAGATGAGTTCTGCCATATCGTGACTAAACGCGCTAAAGATTTCGAGCAAATCATCGAGCCGCATCTGGCAGATCCCAAGAATGGTTATCGGGTGTTGGACGAATCTCACTTCTGTAAGACTTTTGTCTGATCGTAATTTACCGCTCCACCGCCAGCGCCACAGAATTCCCTCCACCCAAACAAAGCGCAGCCACACCCTTCTTCACATCCCGCCGCATCATCTCGTGAATCAGCGTCACCAGCACCCTCGCCCCACTAGCTCCAATCGGATGCCCAATCGCCACGGCCCCACCATTCACATTCACCTTCGAAGCATCCAGCCCCAGTTCCTTCATCACGCCTAGCGCCTGCACGCTGAAAGCCTCGTTCAACTCATACAAATCCACCTCATCCCGATCCCACCCAGCCTTCTTCAGCACCCGTTGCACTCCAATCACCGGAGCCAGCATCACCCACCTCGGCGCGACCCCACTCGTAGCCTGAGCCTTAATCGTCACCATCGCTTTCAACCCTAGTTCCTTAGCTTTCGCAGCCGACATCGCCACCACAGCCGCAGCCGCATCATTCACACCAGGAGCATTCCCCGCCGTCACCGTCCCATCCTGCTTGAACGCCGGCCTCAACGCAGCCAGCGCCTCCATCGAAGCATCGTCTCTCACGCTCTCATCTCGCGCGAACACAGTAACGCCTTTCTTCCCCGGCACATTCACCGGAACTACCTCCGCATCAAACCGACCTTCCCTCCACGCCGCCGCAGCCCTCCTATGCGATGAGAGCGCATAAGCATCCTGCATCTCCCGCGTGATCGAATGTTTCTCCGCTACCAACTCCCCCGTCATGCCCATATGCCAGCCCTCACACGCGCACCACAACCCATCCTTCACCATCGAGTCCACCACCACCGAGTCCCCCATGCGAAATCCCTTCCGCCCCTGCGGCAAAAGATACGGAGCATTCGACATCGACTCCATCCCACCCGCAACAACGATCTCCGCATCACCCATCATCACACTCTGCGCCGCCAACGCCACAGCTCTCAGCCCACTGCCGCAAACCATATTTATCGTCAGCGCCGACACCGTATCTGCGAGCCCACCTTGCAGCCCGGCCTGCCGAGCAGGATTCTGTCCCAACCCCGCAGGCAGCACACACCCCATCACACACTCATCCACCGTCGACGCATCAATCCCTGCTCTACGCGCGGCTTCCCGCACCACAACAGCACCCAACTGCACCGCAGACATCTCCGCAAGCGCGCCTTGAAACTTACCCACCGGGGTTCGTACCGCAGAGACAATCACTACATCCTGCATCGCTTCACCTCAACGCACTGCGCTCGCAAAAATCAAAAACAGAACGCGCCAGTATACGGCTCATCACCCATCATCTGCTCTCCCCCAACAGCGTCATCTCGCTTCACCATCTTAAAAATTGCATCTCACTCCTCTTACTCTTCATGCATACGATCAAAAAAAAATGCGAAGATGTATAGATTTTTCTTGACAGTCAATTTACGTAAATCTATACCTTCGTTAGCTGCAACTGAACACGTTGCGGTGTCAATGTCTAATCACTAGGGAGAATAGGCAAATGGCAGTCAAGAAAGCAGCAAAAAAGCCAGCAGCAAAAAAGGCTCCAGCGAAGAAGAAGTAATAACTCAAACAGGCAAAGCAAGAAGGGGGACGCGATAAGCGTCCCCCTTCTGTTTCTACCGCAACAATTAATTCCTTATTGCGCCGTAGCCTTCGTCGCCGGGTTCTTCGGTGTCGACAGATAACCCGACACCTTGTTCTTCTCAATCACGTTCACCACCAGCTCATACAGCACCGGGTCCTTGCCCGTATAGAACTGAACCGGCTCATCGAGACCCTTGTCCTTCTTCTCGATGTTGCGATCATCGGCGCTCACGTTCATCGTGTACTTCGAGTGCTTCTCATCCGCCTTCTTCAACTGCAGCTTGATCGTCGACAGCAGCGTCGGCTTCGCACCCTTCTGCAGGGTGAACTCGAAGTAGTTCCGGTCTCCCTTGTGCTTCAGGATCTCAAGCTCATTGTGATTAGTCGCAATCAGACCGCTCATCACGCCGGCGTCACCCATCACACGATTCAGCTGAGTCTTTGTCGCTTCAAGATCGCTCTTCGTTGTTGCCACGTCGGTCTTCACGCCGCCTACGTCCGTCCTCACGCTGGCCACATCGGTCGATACAGCGCCAATCTGCTTGTTCGCCGCCGCCTGTTCCTCTTCAAGCTTTGCTGTCGCCGCCTTCTGCGAAGCGATGATGCTTTGCGTCCGCGTCTCCATCTGCTTCTGCGTGATGCCGACGCTCTGGCCCAAAGTCTCACTTGTGGCTCTCAGCCGGGCGTTCGTTGCCTCCAGCCTCTGTGCCAGGTCCACGTTCTTCTGGTCCGCCGCCGCCAATCTCTTCTCAGTAGCAGCCTGACGGTTCTGCAACCCATAGCACCACACCAGGCCGCCCAATGCCGCCAGTAATGCAACCACGATCACACCAAGCAATGCTCCAGATACCGACCGCTCTGCTACATATCCCTCTTCGCTCATTACCCCTCCTGTACTTTCTTTATTGGACGCATCGCCACGCGGTTCATCACACAGCCGCCTGCTCACGCAAACCTGCACTCACAGACTATATCCTCTCGCAAATCCAACTAGACTTGTTCTTATGCATTCCTCTGCACCGCGTCCTGATATCTGCATCGCTGGAGCCGGCATCATCGGCCTTTCGCTCGCCCTCGAACTCCACCATCGCGGAGCAAGAGTCACCGTCCTTGATCAGGGTACCCCACTCGCCCAGGCCTCCAGCGCAGCCGCCGGAATGCTCGCCGTCAACGACCCCGAAAACCCACATCAGCTCAATCCTTTATCCCGCCTCAGCATCTCCCTCTATCCTGACTACCTCGCCCGCCTTCACGATCTCTCCGGCTCCCACATCTCATTTCAAACCAACACCACCCTCCAGGCACTCCCACATCAACACCTCGGATCTTTCAACACGCTCACCACCGCAGAGTTGTCCCATCTCCTCCCGCAACTTAGCCCTGGCGACCATCGCTTTACTCTGCTCGAAGAGCACAGTCTCGACCCTCGCGAACTTGCCCTCGTTCTTCTCGCCGCCGTCCGCAACACGACGATCGACCTTCGTCCCCATACGCCCGTGCGCATCGTTCGTTCCCTCGATCAACCCGTCGAGGTGCACACACCCACAGGCACGCTTCATCCATCCTTTTTCGTCGATTGCACAGGCGCATGGGCCATCACCTCTGCACGTCTGCCGCACCTGCGCACCACCCCGCGCAAAGGCCAGATGTTCTCCGTCTCTCTTCCGCCATCCTTCTCACTGCACATCGTCGTACGTACGCCGGATATTTACATCGTCCCTAGAACCGCCGGCCCCATATCACCCCGCGCCATCATAGGAGCCACCGTAGAAGATGCCGGCTTCGACACAACCGTCCACCCATCCGACATCGCGAAGCTCCGTTCCAGTGCCGCCCAATTGCTGCCCTTGCTATCCAACGCACCAGAGCTCGAAAGCTGGGCCGGCCTCCGCCCCGCAACGCAAGACGGCCTCCCCATCCTCGGCCCACTTCCCGGCCAGACAAATCACCTGCTCGCTACCGGCCACTATCGCAACGGAATCCTCCTTGCACCCGCCACCGCGCAGCTCATCGCCCAGCTTATCTATAACGAAACACCTTCAATCGACCTCTCCGCTTACGCCCCTGATCGTCGCCCACGTAATACGGCATAACACGAAGGTCGCACAACCTTTTCGATATTCGCCCACCGAACCGTGACAACGGTTTCTCCCCTGCGCTATAACCAAATGTACTTAAGTTTCACCTGGGGAGAAGCCATCTATGTCTACCGCTGTCGCACCGAAAGGCTTGGAAGGCATCGTTGCCACCAGCTCTTCCATCTGCTTTATCGACGGCGATGCCGGCGTTCTCTCCTACCGCGGCATCGACATCCACGAGCTCGCCCAGCGCTCCACCTTCGAAGAGACCACCTACCTCCTTTGGTTCGGCAAGCTCCCCAACGCCGCCGAGCTCGCCGAGTTCACCAAACACCTATCCGAAGCCCGAAAGCTCGACCCCAAGATCATCGACCTGCTCCGCAGCGTGCCTACCTCCGCAACACCAATGCAGGTCCTCCGCACCGCCGTCTCTCTTCTCAGCATCTACGATGCCGACGAAGCCGACAGCTCCCACGACGCCAACGTTCGCAAATCCTTCCGGCTCACCGCGCAGATAGCCATGATCGTCGCCATCTTCGATCGCATCCGCAAAGGCAAGCCCGTCGTCGAGGCCGACCCAACACTCTCCCACGCCGCCAACTTCCTCTGGATGCTCAACGGCGAGAAGCCCCACGACACCGCCACCCGCGCCTTCGACATCGCGCTCATCCTCCACGCCGACCACGAGCTCAACGCCAGCACCTTCGCCGCACGCGTCATCGCAGCCACCCTCGCCGACATCCACTCTGCCATCACAGGAGCCATCGGCGCTCTCAAAGGCCCACTGCACGGCGGAGCCAACGAAGCCACCATGCGTCTTCTCTACGCCATCGACAAGGCCAACGCCGACCCCGTCGAGTACGTCCGCCAGATGTTTGCTGAGAAGAAAAAAATCTCCGGCTTCGGCCATCGCGTCTACCACACCGAAGACCCCCGCGCCACACATCTCCGCCGCATGTCCGAGGAGCTAGGCAAAGCACACGGCAGCACCAAGTGGTTCGATATGTCGCGCAAGATCGAGCTCTTCGTCAAGCAGGAGAAGAAGCTCAACGCCAATGTCGACTTTTACTCCGCCTCCACCTACACCACCCTCGGCATCGACATCGACCTCTTCACCCCCATCTTCGCCGTCAGCCGCATCGCCGGCTGGGCCGCGCACGTAATCGAGCAACACGACGACAACCGCCTCATCCGCCCCCGCGCCGACTACGTGGGCCCCGCCTACCCCGCACCCTACATCCCTGTATCGGAACGCTAAACCGTTCTCTACGCACGGCATCTCCAGGCAGCGCAGCTAAAAACTCTTCTCGCAAATCAGCCTCGAAGATGCCATGCTGAAAAGCATCCTCGCTTGCACGGAGTTTGTTTGTCTTTGTCTCGGTATCGATGCGCATGGCTCGGCATCCTTCTGTCGCTCACAATGCCGTCACTCATCCACGCGCAGCAGTCGCTGGAAATCAACGATGATCCGCGAGCCGTCACAGCGGAATCGAACGATACGGTTGATATTCCCCAGGTTTCCGGCCTGGGCGATCCCGAGCGCGGCTGGAACGCTGGCCTCTCCATTACGAGTGTCCATGATTCCGTCACCGGCTGGGCGACCCTCGCCAATCCGGCTATCAGCTATAGCTTCAATGACATCTTCTCCGTTGACGCAACCATCCCCATTTACTTTTATCGCCTCGCACAGAGCCGCTCCACCCATCCCCTCCCCAACGCCAAGCTCGTCAACCAGCGTGGAGAGCTAGGCGATGTCATCCTCGGCCTCCATGCTCAATTCGTGCCCGCGCGTTTCCTGTATCAACTCACCGGCGCCGTCACTGCTCCCACTGGCGACGAGGCGTACGGACTCACTACAGGCCGCGTCACCTTCGATATCTCCAACTTCTTCCAGCGCACCTACGGCCGCTTCGCATCTCAACTTTGAGATAGGCGCAGGCGATTCAACCACGCTCGTCAACCGCATCGTCCACAAAAATTACACCTCGCTCGGCCCACTCGCACACTTCCAGGCTGGCGTTGCAGTTGAACTACCCATGCGCAGTACCTTCGAAACCGGCCTCTACGAGCAGCTCCCCATTGGCGACCAGAAAATCTATGGCACCTCACGCAAAGGCAAGACCACTGTCAAAGGCTACAACGTCATCGAAGACAACGGCTTCACCAACGTCCTCGACATCCCCATAGACTCCCGCACAACGCTCTCCGGCTACTACAGCCGAAGTCTCCGCCGCCATACCGACACCGCCGCCATCAGCATCACCTACGTCCTCCGCGGAGCACCACCACCCGAAGAAGAAGAAGGCTCCTTCGACGACCTCTTTCGCTGACCTGATTGTCCCGCACGCAATACAACTAATGTTCCACGCCCAAAGTCCATCCTATGTATTCTCTAAAGAATTAGTTCAGGAGCCCTCCCCTTGCCCCTTCCACCGGCGCTTCGCCGTCTGCATATCAGCACCTCCATCCTCTCGCTCTTCATCCTGCCTGCACAGATTCACGCCCAGGCCATACCGTCTGGGTCAAGCAATTATGCGGCAGGCAGCAGAACAGCCTCCGCTTCCACAAATGACGCAGGCCCAAGCGGCATAGTTCCATTCACCCAGGGATTCAATGTCTCCCTCGGCACCAGCTCCCAGCACGATTCCAGCGACAGCTGGTCCTCCATCCTCACTCCCGGCCTTGCCTACCGGTTCAATCGCCTCTTCAGCCTGAGCGCCTCTGTCCCCGTCTATGCCTACGTCAACGTCCAGGCCAACACAGGCACTAAGACCAAACCCGTCTACGTCCCTGAAACCAAACACGGCGTTCCGGGCGATACCACCTTCGCCGCCCATCTCGATGCCCACCCGGCACAGCTTGATTACAACGCCACACTCTCGCTCGGCCTCCCCTCCGGCAACACTGCCTACGGCCTCGGTGCAGGGCAGACCACCTATGATGTCAACAATCACTTCGAGAAGAGCTTCGGCATCTTCTCTCCTGATATTGAATTCGGTATCGCCAGCTCCAACAACCTCATCCAAACGCGGGTACACAAGAGTTACACCTCCGTCGGAACTCTCGCCCACTTTCAGGCCGGAACCTCCATCGATCTGCCCCTCAACATGAGCTTCGAGGCAGACGCGTACGAGATACTCCCCCTCAACTCTTCCACCATCTACTCCGCCACCGGCAAAGGCAAGAAGAAGGTCAATACCGCCACGACCACCGGCAACGCAGAGGACAACGGTTTCATCGCCTCACTCGACATCCCTGTTAGCGGTCACGTCACCCTGTCCGGCTTCTACGACCGCAGCATCCGGAACCTCAATGACGTTGCTGGCCTCTCTCTCACCTTCCTGATGAGAGCCCCGCCTAGTCGTAAAGAGACCATCCGCTGAAAAAAGGGGGGAGCAAATGCTCCCCCCTTTTCCTCCGACTGGCTAACTCGCTGACGAGCTACTTCTGACTAGCCGGCGGCACAATCCCATTCATCCGCAGATACTCCGCCAACTGCCCGTAGTGGTCGAACCCGTGCGCGATCCCAAACGCCACCATGCTCGCCTTGGTCTGGTCATCCTTGACCGAGGCAAACGCATTCGCCGCAGTCATCGTAGCAATCTGTTTGTGGGCATATGCATACGAAGCCGCCAGCGCCTTCACCAGATCTTCCTTCGACGTCATACTGCCAATCGCCTTCACATCCACATCGGGCTTCCCCCCGCCCAACGCGCCATAGAAGAAGTAGTTCGCCTGCGCCACATGCCCGACCATCTGCCCAAACGTCCGCACTCCCTCATACTTCGTCACCTGCTCCGGTTTAAAGATCGCTTGGCTCGGCGCGAAGTCATACTTGTCCGCCGGCATGGCATTCACCAGGCCCATCATCTCATCCTCATGGATCTTCAGCAGCGCTTCGAACGACTTCGAAGGCTCCACTATCGTCCCCGCAGGAATCTTCGGAGCCGCATTGCCATTCTGAGCCTGCGCTCCATTCACACAACAAACCGCCAGAGCCAACATCACAAACATCCGCTTCATCATCGTCTCTCTCCTGTCACTCTCTTGGAACTAGGCCGCAAAACACCGCTGAGTGCGCCAAGGCTACCAGATTTGTTCTGTTCCACACACTTCGCTGGTCACCCCGAGACTGCCGTTCGTCACAGAACCCGAAATGAACCGGCGATGTTCGACACCTGCAGTCAAAAGGGAGCAGCCCAGCCGCTCCCACTCTTGCAACGACGGCTACTTAGCACTCGCTGGCGGCACAATCCCATTCATCCGCAGATACAACAAGCCGCCAAAGCCAACACTACAACCATCCGCTTGCGCATCGTATCTCCTCTGTTTTTTTGGAAATCACTGCGGCAGAAGCGCCACTGAATGCGCCAAGCCTACCAGATACCATTTATTTCTCTCACTTTGCTGATCCCTTCACGACTCCAATCAGCCATACAAAGTAAAATAACCTTATGAACCGCATCTACATGGACGCAAACGCGACCACGCCTCTTCTGCCAGAGGTCTTCGAGGCCATGCGCCCATTCTGGATCGAGCACTTCGGCAACGCCAGCTCCATCCACCAGCACGGCCAGCACGCCCGCGCCGCCGTCGATCACGCCCGCGACTCCATCGCCCGCCTGTTTCACTGCCGCGCCTCCGAGATCGTCTTCACCTCCGGTGGCACCGAGAGCGACAACCTCGCCCTCTTCGGCACCATCACCTCCGCGCTCTCCGCCACCAAAGAG